>Ga0302288_1000324_pt1 | contig 40795 bp, 27 predicted proteins | sample III_Fen_N1_1_FD_194549 | JGI IMG/M metagenome (GOLD analysis project Ga0302288, IMG submission 194549) | Peat permafrost microbial communities from Stordalen Mire near Abisko, Sweden - III_Fen_N1_1 | ecosystem: Environmental > Terrestrial > Soil > Wetlands > Permafrost | place: Sweden: Abisko...
AAAAATACTCTTAAAGGAGTATTTTTTAATGTAATATTCCGTATTTTTGATTACGACGATTATGTAAGCCCTTTTGTCGAATTTAATACAATCAATCATTATGGATTCTCCATATTTTACAATACCTGACGATATATTGAACTATATACCGATGTATTTTACCATTTTTGAATTTGACCCAAGTAAAGGGTATTCAACAGGTCGAATAGTAAGGTGTAACAAAGAAGCATCGGATATTGTTGGCTATACCGAAGATGAAATGAAAGGGATGGGATTTAGCTTTTTTGAACAAGCAATCCATCCCGAAGATATTAAGCATTACAACGAAGCAATAAATTCATTGCTTAATTCGGAAGAAAAGGAATATATTAATTTTCTTAGGGTGAAACCTAAAAGGTCTAACCATTATATTTCATTTAAATGTTGTTGTCGAATTTTGTTACCTATCGAATTGCATAAGCCTTTGCATTTTATCTGTTCCTTTTTTCCTAAAAAGTTGGAGGAAGAGTATGCAGATATCCCAAATGATTCCATTGGTAAAAATTCATTCATAGAGAGGTTTTCTTCTCGTGAAAAGGAAATAGCTGATTTACTAATCAAAGGGAGAACAGATAAACAAATAGCCGAACATCTTAATATAAGCCATTTGACTGTAAAAACGCATCGGTTTAATATTAAGAAGAAATGTAACGCACATAGTACACCCGAACTGATTCATTTTCTACATTCTAATGAATGTCTTGAAGAGAATCATCCGTTAGCTTAGGTGAAAACAGGTTTAAATATGGAAGCTTACAAGTGTAAGTCTGTAGCTTTTCCATTCAAATTAGTTCACCCTCATCTCAAAAACTAGAGACATCGAAAAACTAGAAGTTTTATAACCAGAAACTATTTCCCGCTATCGGATTTAATCCGTATGTTTGCAAAAAAGATAAACCAGGGGTGCCCGCAAGGGCTGAGATTATACCCTTTTACCTGATCAGGATAATGCCTGCGGAGGGAAGTGTTTTGTTTTGAGCTTCTATTTGGTTCCCCTGTTTGTTTTTTTTACCAGTATTCATTTAAAATAAACAGTAAAAAGTATGGAACAAATCGTATCAATGGGAATCATCGATTCCTTTTTCACAAAACTCAAAAATCATCTATCGGTTGATGTTGCAATAGTTGGCGGCGGACCTTCGGGAATTGTGGCATCGTATTATCTGGCAAAGCAAGGATTATCGGTTGCTTTGTATGAACGCAAGCTTGCACCCGGTGGCGGTATGTGGGGCGGAGCGATGATGTTTAACGAAATTGTGATTCAACAAGAAGCTGTCCACATTCTCGACGAATTCGGCATCCGATATACTCATTATAAAGGTGACTATTTTACACTTGATTCGGTTCATGCCACATCGGCACTCATCTATCAGGCAACCCGGGCGGGTGTTGTCATGTTCAACAACACATCGGTTGAAGATGTGATGTTTCAAAACGAAACGGTGTGTGGCATTGTATTGAACTGGGCTCCGGTGCAACGGGAACACATGCACGTTGATCCGCTTGTAATTACAGCCCGTGCGGTAATTGACGGCACCGGACACGATTGTGACGTTGCCAGACTGCTTGAACGAAAGAATAATATTTCTCTTTTTACTGAAACAGGAAAAGTTATCGGAGAACGTTCAATGAATGCCGATGAAGCGGAACGTACCACGATTGAAAACACAAAAGAAATTTTCCCGGGTCTGTTTGTGTGCGGAATGGCGGCAAATGGTGTAAGCGGAGGATTTAGAATGGGACCGATATTCGGAGGAATGCTTCTTTCCGGGAAAAAAGTAGCGGAATTAATCGTTGCCCGATTACGCGGATAATTATATGGAACAATTTGGAATATATGTAATCATCACCAAGCCGCAACTGCCCTATTCCACTATCGCGGAAGCTTGCGTGAGGCGGGGCGTCAGGATGTTGCAATTACGAGAAAAGCATCTGACAGACAAAGAACTGCTTGCTGCTGGAAAACTCATCAGAAGCATTACCAAAGGATCGGATACAAAGTTTGTGATAAACGACCGTCCCGATATTGCGGTTCTCTGTGATGCCGATTATCTTCACCTTGGACAGGATGACCTGCCGATTGAAGAAGCCCGTAGAATTGTGGGCGATATGAAAATCGGACTGTCTACCCATTCATTGCAACAGGCGGCGGATGCATTGCAAAACCATCCCGATTATATCGGGTTTGGTCCCGTTTATCCTACCAATGCAAAAGCTAATCCCGATGCTCCGGTGGGAACGGAACAATTACATGAAGTTCTCAGTATGGCAACGATTCCTGTTGTTGCCATCGGAGGAATTTTCCCGGAAAACATGCATGCGGTTGTTTCTGCCGGAGCAAAGAATATTGCCGTTGTCAGACATTTTATGCAAACGGATGATTTTGAAAACAGGCTTATTGCGTTGCAAGATAAAGTAATATTGAACTAGGAAACAAGATCAATAATAAGCTTTATGTCCTTTCTTCAAAAACGATGGTTACTGAATAGGGCTTTCGACCAATAGTCTTCTTGTTACAACAGTTTTGTTTGTTATAATCTTTACATAATATATACCTGCTGGAATATCTTTTAGAGAAATACTTTCTTTACATAGAACATTCGTTTTGAGAACTAATTGACTGTTGCTCGTATAGATTTCAACACTTGCCTCATCTTCATTATTAATAGAAAAGCTCGAACTAGCAGGATTTGGATATACAAAAATGTTATCATTATCGAGTTCTGAAATTAAATTTCCAGTTCCTACAGTTTGTGTTACCGTTATTGTTTGTGAACTTACATTGTCTGCTGTAGCTACAACATAAAGAGTGGCGGTTCGGGCAAACCCTGTTGTATTTTCTAAAGCTGTTAAATTTATAATTGCATTACCATTTGTTGTTTGATTCGGACTTATTATCAACCATGGTTGGGACGGTGAACATATTGTTTCCCAATTAGTATTTGAAAACACATTGATCGAAGCCGTACTATTTGCAACCGATGAAATATTTACCGTATTTGTTGAAACCGACAATATTCCTGGAACAGGAATAACTGTTGCATATTTTTCCAACACAGCCATTTGAACAGCATCGTAAACTACAGGATCACAGTTTAAGTTTGAGCAATCCCAATATGTCCCGCCGATATGGTTTGCCTTTAAATAAACCATAAAACTATCAAGCACAGCAAGCCAGCGGTCGTCGTCACTTGGGACACCATATTCGCCTATAAATCCTTTCAGATTATTTGTTTTCAGCCAATTTACAAAAGGCTTTACCCTGTTTACTCCTGTTGCTGTGGTTACTCCATCGGCATCGTAACTATTAACATATTGACCCGATGCATCTTTATCGAAATAACAGTGTGCTTCGAATATAAGATTATTGTTTGGATCGATTAGGTCTTTTAAATTATTACTATATGTCGGCCAGCGTTCTGCCGAACTCCAACTGTCACCACTTACTATAATAGTGGTTGATTGGTCAACGGTTCTTATTCCGTCAATAATTGATTGAGCTATATCTTTCCATGGAGTAATGCTTGTCATATCGTGAGGTTCGTTCATTATGCCATATCCCCAGATACAAGATTTCGACTTTAGTTCTGTAGCAAGTCTTATCCATAAATCCTGGACATCGGCAGTTGTAACTCCCGTTAATGCACCAATAATATTTCCATTATATCGTGCATAATTATGAATATCGACAATAATCTTCATATTTCGTGATGCCACAGCATCCACAAAAGTTGTGAGTTTACCAAGTTCTGTTGCATCTAAACTACTGCTTAACGTTGGTTGGATTCTTTCCCACATTATGGGTAAACGTATAAGTCGAAGTCCTTTCGATTGGTAATAATCCAACAAATCGGTGCTTGGATAAAACGATGTTTCCGAAGGTTGACCCCACTCCGCTCCCGATAGGCTTACTCCAAAATAGGTACTGTCTCTTTGTGCCATCAGCAACTGCGATAGACAAATGAACGACACGAGAATTATTGCTTTTTTTATCATTTTATATTAATTATTATTGTTTGAAAATTATTAATGACTCTTGCCTATTATCTTTTGTTGTTACTTTCAAAAAGTAAGAGCCTGCTACATAATTGCTAATATCTATTTGTTTCTGATTAATACAGTTTGCATCCTTTTTTATAAGAATGCCTAATGTATTATACAACTCAAATGAAAAGGTTTCATCTTGAACTTCAATCTTTATTAATCCTTTTGTCGGATTTGGGAAAATATTGATTTTTGAGATACTTTGCGTATTATTTGAGTCCTTTTGTTGTGGTATAAAATTTAAAATGTTTTTTGTAATATTAGATTCTTTTGTTATTTCAATTTCTGTTGAGATTATGTCTTTTGTCGTATCAATTAAATATGATTTTAGACTTTCAAAACAATTTAATTCTGCAATGCTAGCATGGAATAAGCTTCCTTGTTTTGCAGAAAAACCTGAAGTAATATGAATTGCTTTACCAGCTTCAACAACGGCCATATTCGGAGTATTCAATATATAATTAATATTAGCTGTTTGGGGTGCATATTGAGTCTGATTATTAATATCATAAGTATTAAGAGTTATATCATTAGTATTACTACATGCTGGTTCAAATACTATTTTTGATGCTACTGATTCAAAATAATCATTATATGCTACGATCTTAAAGAAAGTAGATTTCCCCAAACCTGGAAATTCAACACTTAATGTTCCATTTTTACTAATGTTAGTATTGTCCTGTGAAAATGGAGTTGTTTTGAACGGTCCATAATATGATGAACTCCAATATATTTTATAATTTAATGTTTGTGTTACATCCGCAGACCACGTGATTACTGGAGTTCCATAAGTATATTCTACAGATATATTCGGTGTTGGAGGCGTTTTTTCATAGAGTGTTGTAACTGAAATTTCATTAAACGCAGATATTCCATAATCATTCTGTGCTTCCACATAGAATGAATAACTTGTATTTTGAGTTAAATTATGGAAAATATATGATTTACTACCATTCGTAACAGTTACACTCTCTCCATTACTGCACGTTATTATATAAGCTTTTACTGGATCAAATGTTTCTACATCTGAATAGTTTCCTGACCATTCGACTTTTACATCCCATGGCGATAAAGGGGTTGCAAATATATTTGGTTTTGCTGGCACTATACAACTGCTTGGTGTAGCTGTTAGTTTTTTATTTAAAATACTAACAGCTGTTATTGTATTCAATTCGTTTACAGCATTTGCACAATTAGTACTGTTAATCCCACCAAGACGAATATTATTTAAAGGATCATTTAAATTGTACCACATTAAGTCACCCGTAGTATTTAAGTGTGCTAAACAGAGAACATGTCCCATTTCGTGAAGAAAAGCATGGTAAAAGTCTTTTTCAGTAGAAGCTATTAGTGTTCCGGGTAAACTATAATTCCAAACTTTGGAACTATTAATTGTTATTGTATAATAATCTCGATAACACACATCAGGTCGACTACTAATTGTTGTATTCATCTGCCCCCAAGCACCCGTTTCCATTAAATATGTTGGATCGCTAGGAATACCAAATTTTATGACGTTTTTAGAACTAGAAGTTTCATCAATAGAAATATCTAATTGAAGACTACATGATAAATCAGCAAAAACTCTTTTTATAACTAATAACGCAGCTGCACTGGGAGGAGAAAGAGGGTCTATGGTAAATTTTATTCCCGGAATAGATCTATTATCTACACCTCCAACTGTTCGTAAATAATTAACAGGAATAGTCTTAAGTTTAAAGCCATCAGGTTTTCTTGTTGATTGTATATAAGATTGTGGTATGTTTAAAAATATAGAATTAGTTTGCGACAAATTTTTAGTCGAAACTGAAATAAAACCTGAACCAATTACACCTAAATTTGTTTTTTCTTTACTACTGTTATCATATATCATAGATGGCAGTTCCATAATTATTAGGTTATCTTGCCATTTTGCACCAGCAACATTAAAATCGAAATCATTATCGTCAGCAAGCGATGAAATCCCACCATCATCTGCCGATTGAAATAAAACATATCCAACATTTAAACCAGAACCTCGAGAACTACCGAAACCACCACCTGTGATTGTTAGGGTATTACCAAAACCAGCAGCTTTATTACCACTAATAACTGCACTCGAAATATAGGGCGTCGTTTGAACCGTTGCTGTTGCAGTTTTTCTATTTCCATAACTATCTGTTGCAATTGCGGTAATAATCGCAGTACCACAAATAATGCCTGCGGTTACAACTCCAGCATTCGTAACACGTGCAACAGACGGATTGTTTGATGAATATGTTACTGAAACGGAGGCACAACTTGGCGTTCGTAAACATTTTAGAGTCTTTGACTGTGTACAGGGTAGTTGAAAAGTTGTTTGGTCTAAAGCTATACTGCTAATTATACCAGGCTGAACAGTAATGTATGCTGAAGCAGAATGTCCACCATCTATAGTTGTTACTGTAACTTTAACAGGTCTAGAATAATCGGTATAATTATATGCATAAATCCAACCGGCATAGTCAACAGACACATCAGGATCTTCTGAATCCCACTCAACATCATTGACTGACGCATTTGATGGTGTAATGATAGGAATCATTTGGTTGTCAGAGGTATTACCACATGCTTTAATAGTCATAGAATTCAATGATACTCCTGTAACAGGATATAATGGTTTAACGATAACTGAAAAATAGACATTTTCTGTATAACCAGATGTCGTTACTGACCATTCTGTTCCTTGGTAATCAACAGTTTTAGTCGTATATTTATAATTAATCCTAACTGTTATATTTACCGGTCTATAACTAATACCTTCACATTGTAATCTAATTGGAACTCCTTTCCCTGTAAAAAATGATTTTTCATCAATTTGTGTACTAACCACATTTTCATCATTAGAATAAACAGTATATGTTACATCACTTACATCAACATTATGAGGTGCCTCACCCAAATAAACAAAAAAGGAATTAGTATAAGAAGGATCTACGGTACATGGAATATTACTATCACTCGATAAATAAGTATAGTAATCTTTTCTAAGTTCTGTCGTTGCAAAAGGACCGCTATAGTCTTGAGCAATTCCAACTTGAAAAAACAGCCATGTCATAATGACTGTCAAATATATGTTTTTCATTTTCATATTATCGAGTTTGTCTTTTCCGGTTAGGATCAACAACAGTTCCCATATATCGTCTTATTGAACCATCCCAATAATATTCATAGTAAAGTGGTGAATTTATTTCTTTATAATGATTATCAATATTCGTTTTCATTTTAATGATATATTTTAAACTCTCTATTGAATCTACTGAGTCGCGATACATACGGAATGTTTTTTGTTCTTTTACAACAAGTTCCGAGTCGGTAGGTTCTTTTTCATGTAAAACATCTCGTCTATATTCTTTAAGGTATCGTCCATACGTTGGACTAGCTATTGTATCACTAGGCTTTTCAGCACTTTTAGGAATAGCTATTTGGTATTTATTTCTTAAATAATTATAGAGCGAGGCTTTCGAAATAAAAGTTGAATCAAATCCTGATATCCCTAAAACTTTGCGAGTGGTTCGGCATTGTGAATCATGTATTACATATCTATATCTATATGAACAATAGTCGGTAAGAATAACATTATTTTTTATGGTATAACCACTACTGTTACGATCATGTGGATACATATTTGATGATTTGCAGAAAAATATTCTATTGCAAATATCATTAGGTTTCTCATAATACATAATTGGATCATCTTTTGAACCAACAACATCACACGATGCTTTGTATATTAATTCAACAGTACCAATTTTTAGGTTTCCTTTAAAAACTTTTGTAATATTTATCAATTCCGAAACAATAACCTCATAAACTGAATTTGGATTGCTATATGATCGTGTAGCAATGATACTTCCTTCAAAAATAAATTCTGCATTTTTTTGACATTCATCGTTATCAAGTCTACGATTTGATGAAGAAATTGATTGTGCTGATACTCTAATAACAATCAACTGCAATAGGAGTATACATAGGTAGGTGAAATTTTTTTTCATAGTTATGGTTTTAATAATGTAAAAACAAAAGTATCTTATTAACGGATGGACTTTTCAAGTTTTTCAACTTTAGCTTTCAAAACGTCATTTTGTTTTTGCATCTCAATTAAATATAGTGTTAATTCTTCTACTTTGCGGAGTAAAATATCGTCCATAACACCAACACTATATCCATTTTTCTTAAACTCTTCAGCACTCGGTACTTCGGGGAGATGTTTATTCTTGTTTACAAAAGCTTCGGTTTCAGAAAGTGATCGCAGTTTGTAATCTCTCTCAAAAACAAAGTCAGAAGCAGGTACAGTTCCTTGAATATCCATAGATGTAGCAACTATTCCTCCATTTACAGCAAGTTTATATTGAGTCAATAATGCTACATTAGTTGTTCCAATACCCATTGTTCCATAAACAGTAACTTTACTTGTCGTTGTCGTTGTTCCAAATGTTGCATTTCCAATTATTGAACCAGTAAGGTTTAAGTTCATTGGCAAAGCTGTAGAGCCAATATATACGTTAGCCCAATCCCAACGTAAAGCTATTTTTTCAAGTGAAATACCTGTGGTATTATCTATCTGTTGACGTTGACGGATACCTAATGCTCCACCTGCCCATCCATATAAAACAGGACCATCAATTGGAGTATCGGCAAAATTTCGTTTTTGAGGAGTTGTTGCATCACTTACATTTCCTGATGAGCCATAATAACCCAATCCATGATAATGATCGGTAGAACCTCGTAATAACAAATCATTTCCATTTAACACCAATGGTGCAGTAGGATTACGTTCAGCCCCCATATTTACAAGTGTATTCGATATTTGAGCTGTTGTATTACTATTATCATAAAATTTAAGACTTATTTTTGTATATACAGGTGTATTTCCCGTCTGGTAACTTTTGTTGTAATCGGTTCCATCAAAACCAACAACAGAAGTACAAGTCAAACTTCTGAAACAATCGCTTGATAATGTAGCATCGGTAGCCCATACATTTGGTGCATTTCCGGGGATATCGACTGCTGAAGCTGTTTTTATAAGTGTATAGGTGACATTATTATATGTTACTTTAGTTCCCGGTATTGAATAGTTAAGTATATTATTATAGGGTAATATTCCTCCATCAACGGATACTGTCCAATAATTATAGCCCGATGATTGTGTAGGGTCATTTCCTACCCCTTGTTGTATTGATGTAAAATAATAAACTGTTGCTCCAATTTTTTCCCAGACTTTGTTTCCTGCATTATAGATAGGTGTTACAGACCATTCATCATCTATTTTCCAATAAGTCGCATTTGTTGGCAATGAATTTCCAACGACCGACTCTTTTATAAGCGAGTATATCTGATTGTTGTAGGTAACTTTGGTTCCAATGGTTTTATAATGATAATCGACCCATGGTAAAATATAACCGTTTGTTATTGCCCATGCATAACCATTCGTATTTATTTTAGGATCAACAACGTTATCTTGTAAACAGTCAAAATTATAGGTAGAACCATTAGCGAGAACTTCCGAAACTTTTGCACCTTGTTTATACAGATTCCCAACGAGTACAGGTTGAATATTTGTCCCATCATAATAAACCGACCACTGATAGTTTCCGGAAGTAGCTGGATCGACACTATAATTCACGCCCTGGGCTGCTTCGCACCTAAATGTATAAGTAATAGAATTAATTATTTTTGTGACTTTGGTTCCTACCACGTAAGTCGAACCACTGACCCAATCTGATTGGGCTTTTACATAAACAGCACAAAGTGCAACAAAATAAAGGATTACAGAGATTTTTTTCATGATGATTGTTTAAAATATTTGATGAACAAAAATACAAAATAAAATAGTTTTACACATATATCTACCGGATTAATGCCATAAAAGACATAACTATTTCAAAGCAAAGAATATAACAGAATACCAATAAAAACATCAAAAGGATCGTTTTTTTTTAGTTTTTAATTGTCACATGGAATAGCCATATAATCATTACCCGACTTAACTTCTCTGATTTTGCAAGGTAGGTTTGGAAACTGTTTTTTATGGGATAAAAGGAAATTGCATAATTCGGTCTATCATCAAGCCTATAATATGGAAAATTGTTGGTTTTATTTTAAGAATGGTCATAATACAACAAAACAACAGTAAAAGTGTTATAAAGCACAAGAATAGTAATCTCCTATTAATACGTTTTCTTTTCATTTTTTCAAAGAGTGTTACGATTTTGGGAAGTGATATTCTTGCTTTGCTCCCGTTTCTCCTTCAATATTTAATTTTAGAATAGATAATACTTTATTGGTAAATAATTCCATTCCATAAGGTTTTATTATATAATCATCATACACGACTATTAAATCCTTTTCCTTAATACTTTCTATAAAAGCAGTCTGAATGAGTATTGGTATTAATGGGAAAAATGCTTTAATATCACGTGATAATTCTATGCCATTTTTAGAGTATTTTTTTAGTTTTACATCCATCAATATTAAATGAATGTTCTGTTTTATTAAAACGCTCCATGTTTCAACATCATCAGTAGTTCTTATTAGATTGAATCCCATTGGTGCTAAATATTCGGCTATTAAAAAATAATGTGTATAATCATCCTCGACTATCAAAATATTTATATCACTACGATTCATCTTATTCCTACTTTTTAATAATTTATTATATAAAGAATAGTCAATAAACCAATGCCCCCTTCTTTGATGATTACTTTTTATCGACGGAACTTTATAGATATTATTGCAAGAGATAATTATTACATTTATACAATATATATTGTATAAAATCCATGACAAAGATATATATAATTTACATTAATGTCATTTTATTGTATATTTAATTTGACACTCTATTTTACATTTTTGTAAAAACATCTGAATTCATTTACTGTGAAATAAATTACTGTAGAATGTTCAGATATATATTCATTTTACAAATATGTTATGAAACAACATCGCGGTGAAATTCTGGAACAAGCAATAAGAAGCAGCAACATGTCTCTAAGTGTGATATCTAAAAAGATACATAAGAGTCGTCAATATTTATATAACTTATTTGAAAATCCCAACATTCAATTAGATATTCTTATAGAGATTGGCGAAATTATTCATTATGATTTTTCAAAGAATGTCCAAGAATTAAAAACTGTAAATAATACCTCAGATGAAATTGACAGTACTGCCAACTATTGGAAAGATCGTTATCTTGAACTCTTAGAAAAATATAACTCACTTTTAGAACAAAGTTTGATATCTAAGTCAAAAGAAAATCAGACTGTTTAAAATTTAGTGAATGTTCTACATGGTTGAGCTTATAAACTCTGTTGCTTCAGGGAAGTCGTGTGTGATTTATTTTATCATTTTCCTTGTCGACTCTCCAGTTTTTCGGTTTCGGCTCCCTCCTTTTTTTCAAGGTTGTTCTCCGTTTGGTTCATTCTTGTTACCATCAGACCATAATGGTTTTTAAGATAACCATTAACGTTACTTTATGTAACCTCACTGGTTTGTCAGGGTATCCCACTTAGTTACTTAAACAAACCCGTATGGTTTGCTGACAACTCGATTTGGATACTTTGAGTAACCAATCGAGTTTATTGGAGAACTATTGTTGTTCCTTTAAATGACCAGCATGGTTTGTTGAACGAACTCTTCGGGTTTGTTTAAACAACCATGCTGGTTTGTTTTTATAACCCCTTTGGTCTGGCTGAAAACCCTCTTGGTTATTTTGAATAACAAAGAGGGAGCAACCGGCAAAGGTGTTATGCCTTGGTTGTGGTGTTTGTGGTTGTACTATCTGTGGTAGTACTGCTGCCTCCACCTGGGAAACGTTTCTTCATATCTTCATAAATAGCCTGGGCACCGGTGGTTCCACTTTTAGCTGCTGCCTTCACCGAATTGTAATACACCAATGCTACAGTCAGAGCTTCAATACCTGCTTCGGTATAGGTGTCTTCCAATTTCTGAAGCAACTGGCTTGTGGTTTTAACAAATTCACTCAAGTCTTTCACCAGACTGTAGTCTTTATTGAATTCAGTCAAATCGAGATAGGATGGTAAAAATTCGGGATTGGTACTCACATACATTTTGAATTTTTCAAGAAAACTTACTGTTTTATCTCCTAGTTTTAAACCGTCTTTACGTTGGTCATCGGTCAAACTGATTAAAAAAGTCAATGTATCATTTATACTTTGAAACGAAGCTTTTACTGCTTTCTTTTGCTCATCAGTCAAGGTGGCTGATACTAGGTTTTTTTGTGCCATTATTTCTATCAGTTAATTTTTCCATACTCATTTCTCAGGCTTTTCTGGTTACTCCTTATGTATTTTGAATGAAAACCGTTTATTTTCAAAAAACAGACGACTTAAATCCAACTTTGCGAAGATAAAGTCCCTTTTTCTCATTTTCAATATAACAATTGTTAGTTTTTTCATGAATTTCATCAGAAATGAAGTAAAAAACGATTTCACTATTTTTCTTTGTTATTATATTTGACTATTCTATTTTCGATTAACAGGTATCAGAATAGGACAATAAAATAGAGATTGCAAAGGGAAAAGCCTTTATCAGATAAAAAATAACGATTAAAATATGTAGGGTATTAAATTAACAGTACATGAACGAAAACGATTTACAAGAAGAAATCAATCAGCTCCGTAAACGGAATGCCGAACTTGAAGACATTCTAAATACAATTCCTGCATCGTTATATATTAATCAAATAGATACCATTGATGATATGACTACAGGCAAAAACATCTGGTTGAATAAATTCGCCCTCGATGATATTGGATACACTCCCGAAGAAATAGACAGCATGGGGTTTGCTTTCATCGAAACGGTTATGCATCCTGAAGATGTAACCATTGCAAAAGATTCAATCAATCATTTAAAAAATTTGTCACACGATAAAATATACAAATATGTTTCCCGGGTAAAACCAAAAGACAAGAAATATAAATGGCAATATGGTCACACCTGCATATTTAAACAGAAACCGGATGGCACTCCCTGGCAATTTCTTAATGTTATCATTGATATTGCCAGTCAACTGCATACCGAAAACCAATTAATGGATGCATTGAACGAAATAAATCGTTTGGAAAACGCACTGAAACTACAACCACTGAGCAAACGTGAACTTGAAATCTTAAAACTTATTGCTCAAGGAATGACAGACGAAGAAATAGCCGGACAATTGTTTATCGGCAAAGGAACGGTACATACCTATCGCAACAAACTGCTCAAAAAAACAGGGACAACCAATACGGCAGCTCTGGTTGCTTTTGCTATAAAATGCGGATTGGGATAAACGGTCTGTATATAATTCAATTGGTCTATATAAAGGCTTCCCGAAAGAACATATAGGAATAAAATCGTTTTCGGTGCAGGGTTTATTGGGAAATTCGTTAAAACAAGTCTGTACTTGTGAAGCACAAAAGACGAATTGAGCATTCATCAAATCAAATTAACAAAATGGTATAAAAATTACAATACCAATGTATGTTTTGGGAAATGACGAAATATGGAGTGCTACAGTAATGATTACAAAGGAATTCCCTGAAATTATTTCCATCCTGTTCTAAACCTTCAATGTCATTTATCAATACTTTTTACCAGTTTACCCATTTCTTTTTTTAAATCAGCAGAATCGGAATACCTTTGCAACACATTAATATTGACTAGAAATGCATCATAAAATAGCAAGTATCATATCTGGATATATATTGCTGATTTCAATAGCAAGTTGTTCGAACAAAACATATACAGCCTTACGCTGGCAAAAAGAAGGTATCATTATCGACGGGAAATCAAAAGAATGGTCGAATCCTTTACGCTACTACGATCAGGCAAGCAAACTTTCGTACGAATTGACCAATGATGCTGAAAATTTATATGTTGCATTCGGTGCAAAAGAACAAAGTACCATTATGAAGATCATGCAAAAAGGTCTTCGATTTTCTATTGATACAGCAATGGGAAAAGGCAGATATCCGATGCAATTTACAGTCCCTTATATAAATTCAAAAGACAAAAATCATCCGTATATAAGTGAGTTTACCAACGAACAAATGCCTCCGGATTTTCAAAATGATACAAACAAGCATAACGATCATCATCCAATGGGAAGAGGCGATAAACATCCACATAATAGAGAGAATGCCGATTCAGGAGCCGTACCTCCGGAACATAAACTTTCGTTTTTCGTGCAAGGGATTAATACGTTTAAAGATGCCGATAGTGTTTTAACAACGCCAAATCGTTATGAAATAGAAATGGCAATAAATCAGGATCCTCAAAAGCTATTTTGCGAGATGAAAATACCATTCAAACTATTATATAAGAAGCAACTCTTGGCAAGCGATACAATCAAGCCATATTTTTTTCAGGTAAATTTGGATCAAATAGAAATGGCATTTTTGCCCGAGAAACAACATCCTCAAGGTCCACCTCCGGGTGGTGGTGGCGTAGAAGTAGGTCCCGGCGGAGGTGGTTCACCTAGCGGAGGTGACTTTGGTGGTGGATCTGGCGGTGGCGGATTCGGCGGAGGCTATGGTGGTCACGGTGATGGCAATTTTGGCGGCGGTCGTGGGAATGGCGGTCATCCCGAAGGTGGAAGACCAATAGCAACTGAAAATGAAAATGATCAAAATGCAAATGTTGTCCGATTCCAGTTCAGACCAAGTTTATTACAAAACATAAATAAATAATTAACATGACAACTAATTCTTTGAAATCGTTACTCGGAAGTTTCATACTTGTATTGATGGCAAGTTGTTCTCCAAAAGTATTCACGGCACTACAATGGCAAACAAACAATGTTGTTGTAGACGGACAATCAAAAGATTGGCAAAATCCTTTGCGATTCTATGATCAGGCAAGCAAACTTTCGTATGAATTGACCAATGATAGTGAAAATGTCTATGTGGCTTTCAGTACAAAAGAACGAAGCACGATAAAAAAGATAATGCGTAAAGGATTGAAGTTTTCTATAGATACAGCCTTAGGTAAAGGGAAATATCCAATACAATTCAGGTTTCCCTACCGGAATAATAATGATATGAATCCTTTTTTTGAAGACGGATTTGCACATAACGATTCCATGCCCCGGCATCATTTCAATGATTCCTCAGACCGTCACGCTCCAAACGATTCGACACATCACCGACGTAGACAAACAGCTGACGGCAAACCTTGGCAACCAATGTTGAAAGTATTAGCGAAAGGTGTTAACACCAAGAGTGCCGATAGTTTATTGGCTATTCCAAACCAATATGGTCTTGAAGTTGCTATAACCAGAGATTCACAAATGGTATTTTGCGAAATGAAAATTCCTTTTAAGATGTTTTATCGAAATCGAATTACGGCAAGCGACACAACCAACCCTCTCTTCTTTCAAGTAAACTTAGATGCTATTGAAGATAATAACAGTCGACATTCTCGCCAACCCGAAGGCTTCGAAGGTTCTGGTGGCGGACGTGGTGGATTTAGCGGACATGGTGGCGGTATGGGTGGTAGCGGACATGGTGGCATGGGCGGTGGTCGTAGCGGCATGGGTGGCGGCGGTCGTAGTGGAGAAGGAATTCCATCCGATGGTAATGCTTATGTTACTACACAAAACAATGCAAATGTTATCCGATTCCAGTTTCGACCGGGTTTGCCGGCAGTTCCTTTAAAGAAATAAAGGGGAATGAACAACAAATAATTGGGTTTAATTATTAACGGGAATGTATTTATCTTCTAATAAAAAAATTAGAGCTGTCATTCTATTTACGTATAGTTTGATGATACTGTCGACTCGATTATTCGCACAATCAACCATCGAAGGAATTGTTGTTACAAACAGAAACGAACCATTGCCCGGAGCTGCTATTATTATCATAAATAAAAACGATACTACCATTTATAAGGGGACAGCAACCAATTCATCAGGACACTTCCGCATTGAAACAATTGTCACAGGAAACTATATTCTTAAAGTCTCATTTTTAGGGTACAAAAGCAAACGATTAGCAATAATTCACAATGGAAATCAGACTTCGAACATCGGTGTCATCACCATGCAAGAGACATCGAAACAGTTATCGGAGGTTGTTGTTACACATAAAGTTGCCATAGCAACAGTAAAAGGCGATACCACGGAATATAACGCCGATTCGTATCAGGTAAACAAAGACGCCGTTGCCGAAGATCTAATCACAAAAATTCCGGGAGTAATTGTTGGAAACGACGGAACTGTATCGGCCGAAGGCGAAAATGTAAAAAAAGTCTTTGTAGACGGGAAACCGTTTTTTGGAGATGATGCAACAATAGCACTAAAAAATCTTCCCGCCGAAGTTATTGATAAAGTACAGATCTACGACAAAGCCAGCGAACAGTCGGAGTTTACCGGTTTTAAAGATGGACAGACTTCGAAAACAATCAATATCATAACAAAACAAGATAAACGCAATGGCGTATTCGGAAAATTTCTAGCAGGATATGCAACCGACAACCGATATCAAATTTATGGAAACGTAAATTTGTTTAGCGGAAATCGCCGAATTTCGTTTATCGGAATGTCGAATAATAGTAATCAGCAAAATTTCGAATCGCAGGATATGATTAGTCCCGGAAAAGGGAACAATGGGAATGGTTCGAATGCCGGCGGCATAAATACCATTCATTCGTGGGGAACAAATTATTCCGACAACTGGGGAAAGAAAGTGGTTGTTACGGCTAGTTATTTCTACAATCAGACCAAAAACCTGACAGCAACTAATAGCAATAGAACAACATTCATAAACGATTCAACAAATAATTATAGTAAAGAAAAATCGTCAACAAACACAGAAAACTACAATCATCGATTCAACATGCGGATGGATTACACCATTGATTCATCAAACAGTATTACAGTTCTTCCATCCTTCAGCTATGAACATTCCAAAGCATTGGGAAATACAACCGATTCGGCATTAAACAACAAACTGATATTACTTTCACGGTCTCATTCATTAACAGACAATACCAATCAAGGATACGATTTTGAAAACACCATAACCTACCGGCATAAGCTTCTAAAAAAAGGAAGAACATTCTTCATCGATTTTTCGCAAAGTGCCAGTAAAAACGATGGAAACAACAGCACACAAACAGAACTTTTTTATGCAGGGAAAACAGCTCTTCTCGATACAACGAATCAGATAATAAAATCGTCATCGGGCGATTATAAATTATCGTCACGATGCAGTTACACTGAACCTATAGGAACGTTTTCGATGCTGATGGTATCGTATGTTCCTTCCATAGAGTATAATAAATCAGATAAACAGACAACAAAAGCTCTGATCGTCGATTCCGGTTTATCGGGTAATTATATCTATCACACAATCACCCAACGTGGAGGTTTTGCCTATCATTTCAATAAACAGGCTTTAAATCTGTCGACAGGCTTTGATCTTCAAGATGTAAACCTTGATGGAAACGAATCTTTTCCAAATCAGATAACCACCAATACATCATACACAAATATACTTCCACGAGCCGATGTATCATACAAATTTGCAGATCATAATTCAGTTCATATCAGCTATATGTCGAGCACCCAAACCCCAACAATCACGCAATTACAAAACACCGTAAATAATACAAATCAGTTAAGTCTATCTGTTGGGAATCCACTATTGGATCAACAATACAACCATTCCTTTAGAGCCAATATTCGCATTGTCGATTATTCTTTAACCAAGACTTTATTCTTAGCTATTCAATCATCTTTATCAGACAATTATATAACACAATCGACCTATACAGCGACAGCCGATACAACAATCAACAACATTATTCTACACCATGGTACACAGCTTTCGCAACCAAGAAACATGAAAGGCTATCGAAGCTTTCATCCATTTATAACCTACAGTTTTCCTGTCTATTTAATAAAATGCAACATTAACATTCGTGGCGAATATAGTTTTACCCGTCAACCGGGAATGGTTAATAACGAAATCAATTTTTCAGACAATAATGCATCGGGTGGCGATATTTCCATCAATAGCAATATCAGTCCCAATATTGATTTTCGGCTATCGTATAAAGCAAACTATAACATTGTAAGAAACAGCATTCAAACAGCATCTGACAAGAATTACTATACCGGCAATGCAACAGCCAGAGCTTCAATCTTAGCATTGAATCACATTTCGTTCACAACCGATTTTAATCTTACACATTACAACGGATTGGGAAGCATGTACGACAAAGCCAGTGTTTTGTGGAATGCCGGAATAGCATACAAATTTCTTAAAAATAATGCAGGAGAATGTAAACTATCGATTTACGATATTTTAAATAAAAATAAAAGCATTACACACACAGTCACCGGCACCTACATCGACGACAGCCAGACGAACATCATAAAACGATACTTAATGTTTACAATTACCTATAATATAAGGAAATTCTGAGTCTGATTTTTATCGATTAAAAAACTATTTCATTGCTAAGATAAATAAGAAATATCGTACCTTCGCCACGAATTAAAAATTCATTCTTTGATCTATGAGTGATTCCGTAAAACACGAGTGTGGCATAGCACAAGTAAGGCTTTTAAAACCATTAGAATATTATCAGGCAAAATACGGCACCTGGAAGTACGGACTCAACAAACTCTATCTGATGATGGAAAAGCAACACAATCGGGGACAAGATGGAGCCGGTGTAGTGTGCGTTAAGTTGGGAACAAATCCGGGAGAACAGTATATCAATCGTATTCGGTCGAATGCAGCAAGCCCTATAAAAGATGTCTTTGCCCAAATCAATGCTCCACAAATTGAGATTCAGAAGACAAACAAAGAATTACTTGATGATGCCGCCTGGGCAAAAGAAAATCTGGGATTCGCAGGCGAAATATATTTGGGACATCTTCGTTACGGGACTTTTGGGAAAAACGATATCAACGCGGTACATCCCGTAATTCGTGACAGCAATTGGAAAAGCAGAAATCTCACTATTGCCGGTAATTTCAACATGGCAAATATGAACGAGCTCTTCGAAAAACTTCTTGAACTCGGACAACATCCTAAAGACTATTCAGACTTAGTTACAATACTCGAGAAAATAGGTCATTTTCTTGATCGAGAAAATCAAAAATTATTTGATTCATTCAAAGCTCAAGGCAAAAACAATGCAGAAATCACTCGATTAATTGCAAAAGAAATTGATGTTGCAAAAATACTACGAGGAGCCAGCAAAACATGGGATGGCGGCTATGCAATCGGTGGTATTATTGGCAGTGGCGATTCATTTCTATTCCGCGATCCCTCGGGTATTCGTCCCGCATTTTACTATTATGATGACGAGATTGTGGTTACAGCATCAGAACGTCCGGTAATTCAAACGGTGATGAACCTTAAGCTGGAACAAGTTAAAGAACTGGAACCAGGTCATGGACTCATTGTAACCAACGAAGGCAACGTAAAAATAGAACAAATAAACGAACCCAAAGAAAAGCGTGCATGTTCATTCGAACGAATATATTTTTCCCGAGGTAGTGATGCCGATATTTACAAAGAACGCAAAATGCTTGGGAAACTATTAGTTCCATCCATACTCCAATCTATTGATTACGATTATGACAATACCGTCTTCTCGTTTATTCCGAATACTGCAGAAATAGCCTTCTATGGTATGATGGAAGGATTAGAAGCCTCGCTCAATGAAAGCAAAATAGCGAAAATTTTATCTCAAAAAGAAAACCTTACTCCTGAACTATTAAAGAGCATTCTGGATCATCGACCAAGAATGGAAAAGATTGCTCACAAAGATGTAAAAATCAGAACATTTATAACTGAAGACAAAAACCGGGATGACCTTGTCGGACACGTGTATGATGTCACCTATGGCGTCATTCGTGATGATATTGATAATTTGGTAATTATCGATGATTCAATCGTAAGGGGTACAACATTAAAGAAAAGCGTTTTTAAAATTCTTGATCGTCTCGGACCCAAAAAAATAATTATTGTATCATCTGCACCTCAAATCCGTTTTCCTGATTGTTATGGAATTGACATGGCAAAATTAGGCGATTTAGCAGCATTTAACGCAGCAATAGAGTTATTAAAAGAATCGGGACGAGCAAATATTATTAATGAAGTTTATAATAAAAGTGTCATACAGAAAGATAAACCTAAAGAAGAAATTATAAACTACGTCCAAGACATTTACAGACCTTTTACCGATGAACAAATTTCGAATAAGATTGCTGAAATGCTTACTCCACCTGATATAAAAGCAGAAATTGGCGTCATTTATCAAACGGTTAAAAATCTAAACAAGGCATGTCCAAATCATTTGGGAGATTGGTATTTCACCGGAAATTATCCAACTCCGGGAGGGAATCGGGCAGCAAATAATTCATTTATCAATTATATCGAAGGCAAAAATATTCGTTCATACTAATGACTTATAAAAAAAAGGTGTTGTCTTTTCTTTTTGACAACACCTTTCTTTTTTATAAACAACGTAATTATTATGCCAGCCCCATTTCGCAAATAAATCGTTCAGCATCTAAGGCAGCAATACAACCAGAACCTGCAGCCGTTATCGCCTGACGATAATTTGGATCCTGAACATCACCACAAGCAAACACGCCTGGAATATTTGTTTTTGATGTACCGGGAATGGTTTTTATATACCCCACCTCATCAGTATCGACAAATGATTTAAACACTTCCGAATTGGGATTATGACCAATAGCAAGAAAAATACCCGTAACAGGTAAAACAATTATATTTCCGTTACTCTTTGCGAGCTTTATACCATTAACACCACTGTCATCTCCAAGAATCTCTTGAGTAACATGTTCAAAATGAATCACAATGTTTTCTGTTCTTGCAACGTGTTCCTGCATAACTTTCGAAGCCCGCAATTCTTTTTTTCTAACAATCAAATGAACCGTTTTACAAATTCCTGATAAATACAAAGCCTCTTCACATGCGGTATCACCACCACCAATAACAGCTACATCTTGTTTTCTGTAAAAAAATCCATCGCATGTGGCACATGCCGAAACACCCATACCACGAAATCGTTCTTCTGATTCTATTCCTAGATATTTTGCTGTTGCACCTGTTGCAATAATCACAGATTGAGCCAGTATTATTTTTTCCTCATCAATAATAACCTTAAATGGTCGAGATGAAAAATCGACCTTTGTTGCAAATCCTGAACGTATATCTGTACCGAAACGAGTAGCTTGATTTTTAACATCTTCCATTAATTTTGTTCCAGAAATACCGTCTGGATAACCGGGGAAATTATCGACATCAGTAGTTGTTGTCAACTGACCTCCCGGTTGCAAACCTTCATACATTACAGGATCCATATTTGCACGTGCAGCATAAATAGCTGCTGTATATCCTGCAGGACCTGAACCTATTATTAAAATTTTTACTGTTTCTTTTTCTGAATTTAAAACCATATATCAATTCTTTATTATTGTTTTTGCAAAATTACTTTATTTTGACGTCAAAAATTAACCATGCTTACTCAATAATTTAACATTATCCATACTTACAATTTCAACCTTTGAACCATCAAGAATTATAATTTTATCGTTTTTAAATTCTGTTAATGTTCTAATAAAACTTTCTTTGGTAGTACCAGCCAAATATGCAAGTTCTCGCCGCGAAAAAGGGAATTCAAATTCCAAACTATGATATATTTCTTCTGAAAAATACAACAAGACATCAGCTATTCTTCCGGGCAACTGCTTGTGCGACTGACTTATTAAACGTTCAAAAATAAACAATCCGTAATTACTCAATGCGGTCATCACTTTTATAGAATATTCTCCATTTCTACGTAAAATATCATAAAAAACATCCATCTCTATAAATCCTATTTCGGTATCATCAATCGAAGCTACAGAATGTTTATGGACTTCATTGGCAAAGACAGAAAGAAGACCTAAAAAATTTCCTGTCGATTCTATTTTAAGAATGATATAATTGCCCTTTCGACTTTCTTTATAAATCTTTGTAGACCCCTGTTTTATATACATAATATGTGAAACTGGCGTTCCTTGTCGTATTATTACTTCCTTTTTTTTAAATCGAACGAATTTACTTTTGTCGTAAATAAGCTTTAAATCATCTTCCGACAACATTTCAGCAAAAGGGAAATGCAATTGTGCATATTTTTGTTTTATCGGTAATCCGTCTACAGCCCCCATATTTATTCAGTTTTTATATTTTTATTAAATACAAATTTTGGTTTTACATAAATACAAAATTTTCAAATTAAAATACCTATATTAAGTGATTAAAATCATCATGAAAATAAAAAAATAAAAATGTTATGAATGAAAATATAGATACAATTAGACATATCTTTGTTATAAAGTTTTAGAACAAGCAACAAAACAGGATGAAAAACTCAAAAAAAGAAATATTAATCGTTGATGACTCTGCAACCAACGTATTTTTAATTGAATCTGTTTTAACAGAATATGGCTTTATTACAATATCAGCAAGCAATGCAAAAGAAGCCTACAAAGCTATTGATAAAAAGAAACCCGATTTAATTCTTTTAGACTTGCTTATGCCTCAAATTAGTGGATTCGATTTCATAAAGACAATTAAACAAAACCCAAAACACCAAACAATTCCGATTATTGCGGTATCTGCAATTACTGATGAAGACAGTATTAGTGAAATTATATCATTAGGAGCCGATATCTTTATTAACAAACCGATTATTATTTCCGATCTGATTGAAAAAATTAATAGCATATTTTCAGTTACCAAATAATCCATAAACGAGATTTATTCTAGCGTTTACTTCCTTTGCAAATAGTTTAGCAAATCGAATGAATATTTTAACAATAATAATAATTGCAATAGGACTTACTTTCGACACTTTTGCGGTGTCTGTTTCTACTGGAATACTTGTAAATCAAATCAAATTTTGGCAAGCCGTACGATTTTCTATTATTTTAGCCGTATTTCAAGCAGTAATGCCCCTTATCGGTTGTGTTGGAGCCATCCAAATAAAAAATTATATCATTAATTTCGATCATTGGATAGCAGCCGGTCTACTATGGATAATAGGTGCAAAAATGATCTGGGAAGCTTTTTCACCCAAAGAAGAAAAAGAAGAAAAAAATCCACTAAAAACGACAGCTGTAATAACAATAGCGATAGCCACAAGTATTGATGCTCTTGCTGTCGGTGTTAGTTTTGGATTCCTAGAAGTAAACATGTATATTTCGACCTTTATTATTGGATTGACAACATTTATTGTTGCAATGAGTGGCATGTTGATTGGTAAAAAAGCAGGATATAGACTTGGCAAACATACAGAAATTATTGGAGGTCTTATTTTGATAATTATTGGAATTAAAATTTTATTTGAACATTTAAGTTAACATTATGAATTCAAAAACAATAATACGTTCTATTTTTAAGATTCTGTGTTTAGGATTTTTATCATCAATTATTTTTAGTTGCAAAAGAACAACGAATGGCTACGAACAAACCGAAAGCGGATTAGAGTATAAATATCTGGTAAAAAAAGACACATCACGCCAAGTTAAGCCAAAGGATTATATGGTCATGAACGTGAAATATTACACAGAAAACGATTCGCTACTATTTTCAACTGAATCGTTTTCAGGCAAATTTCGCATGAAATATAAAGAAAGTTCCAAAAATGGAGACATTAACGAAGCATTAGGTATGATGCATGTTGGAGACAGTATGAGCTTTAAGATTGATGCAAAGACTTTCTTCACAAAAACTCGTCATGATAGCTGTCCCAAGAATCTTATTGGCACAAAAATTCGTTTTGAAATAGGTTTGCTTGAAATTCAGACAGAAAAAGATGTACAAAGACTAAAACAGGAACTATCACTTCACCAACAAGATAAAGAAGCTACACTCCTTTCTGATTTTATAAATCAGAATTACCCTGATTGTAAACCAACAAAATCGGGACTTTATATTATACCCCAAAAAGTTGGTAAAGGACCAAGTCCTAAAGCTGGGAACAAAGTGACCGTTCACTACATTGCTCATTTTATTAATGGTGAAATTTTCACAAATTCATATAGGAAAAATCGTCCATTTGAATTCACCCTTGGCAAACAAGAAGTAATTGAAGGACTTGAAGAAGGACTTTTAACTATGAAACAAGGAGGAAAAGCAATATTTGTAATTCCATCAAAATTGGCATACGGAGAAGAAGGTAGAAGACCGGTTCCTCCAAATTCGACCATTATCTTCGAAATGGAATTATTATCTGTCAAATAGTTTACTATTTAGACATATTCTTACATTACTATTTTTCGTAACTTTGAGTAACTGAACATTTAAAATGTGAGAAATTTACTATTCTATATTTTACTTCTATCGGAGCTTTCAGGATTAGGGGTTGAAAACAACTCTTTTGAAATTGTTTCGCAAAACGATTCAAGCATAACAATACATTTTACATTACCTCAGTTCCAACTTTCTAATATAGTCATTGATTCCATCAATTATAGTTCAATAATTGCAAAAGAGTGTCAATACATTGGAGCAAAATCATTTCCTGAATTACCCAAATATTCAACTTCAATTCTGATACCCGAAAATGCCAAAATACATATCGATATAATTGATTCGAACTATACGAATTATAGCAATCTTAGGATATTACCTTCTGCCGGTTCTTTAAAAAGGCAAACAATATTATCCGATTTTATAGAAGGCGAACAATATTCAAAAAACGAATATTATCCTACATCATCGGTTTCGTGTGGTAATCCATTTAAAATAAGGAATTGGAATGGCGTAAGTGTTTTTGTTTATCCCTTTTCTTATAATCCAATTACAAAAAAAGTAATAGTAAAGACAGACATAACAATAACTATTTCATTTGGGGAAAATTATATTACTTCTTATTCAACTCCAGAATCATCTGAATTTAACAACACTATTGTACAGCATTTTCTTAACTATAAAAAATCAAAGCTAAAATCAACTATCACAACTTATAATCCTAGTTCAATGCTGGTCGTGAGTCCTAGCAAATATGTACAATCATTGCAACCATTTATTTCTTGGAAAAACCAAAAAGGAATAGAGACAAAAATAATCGTAACAGATTCGTTAACAACTGTTGCTCAATTCCAAAATCTTATCAAAAATTACTATTACAAGTATAAAAACACCTATGTATTACTTGTTGGCGATTCTAACGATATTCCTCAGATTAAAAAGATTGCGACAACCGATAACAGCAGAATAACATCAGACAATGCATACGGATATATTATTGGCGATGACTCATATCCAGAGATTATTATAGGTCGATTGACAGCAAATTCTGTCTCTGATATTTCTACACAAATACAAAGGATAATTCATTATGAAAAAAGACTAACGAACGATAGTTCAACTTCAAAATATTTAATGATAGCATCAGCCGAAGGTCCAAGTTTAAATGGAGAATACGACTATCAACATTTGCAAAAAATTGCAGACAGCCTCAAAACATTTGATTTTAACGGAGGCGACGAACTTTATGATGGAAGCCGGGGAGGAGCCGATGCAATTGGGAATCCCACACCAAAAATGGTTTGCAATAGTATCAATGCAGGCAAAGGTCTATTCTTTTATACAGGACACAGTTCAGGCAATATGTTGACAAGTTCGTCTTTTGCCACAAATAACGTAAAAGATTTCACGAATATCGGTAATTTCCCTTTTGGTATTATTGCTGGATGTAGAGCCGGACAATTAAGCCAAGATACCTGTATTGCTGAAGCATGTCTCTGGGCAAATAGAAATAATGTTCCAACCGGAATGGTAACAATGATGGCTTCGACTGTAGATCAGTGGTGGAATCCTCCAATGGGAGGACAGGATATGTTCTCAAAATCATTGATTCATGGAGACAATACTGACACAATTCCTAGTTTTGGACTATTAGCCCTTAAAAGTTTTCTATATATCAACGACAAATATCAGCAAGAAGGCTTTGAAACTACAGATTCATGGAGCATATTTGGCGATCCTTCTTTGCAAATATTCACAAAGAAGGCAGATTCAACAACACTTTCGTTCAATAAAAATATAACAATTGGTCAGGATACTTTAACGATTTACGCCACACAAGAAAAGGCATGGATTAGCCTTTCAATAAATAACAAAATATTGGGCATTTATCGTATTAATGAAGGAAAAGTTTTTGCACAATTCCCTACTCTGGTTGACACCGGAGTATTTGTAATAACAGCTTATGGTTTCAATCTTGTTCCTGTTATTGATTCAGTTCAAATTAAAATACCACAAAACGATTTTCTTGTAATCTCAGATTTTAAAGCTTTAAGTAACGATTCAATTATTTCGAATGGAGATACAGTTTCTATTTCAGTAACTATTAAAAATATAGGACTTAAAAGCACTTCATTAGGAACTATTTCAGCAAGTTCAGACGATACAACAATATCAATAATTCAATCAACTGCTAAGGTTAAAAATATCGGTGCTGGATCTCAAATAATTTTAGACAAACAATTTACACTAAAAGTTTCCGAAAATGCTCCAAATCAAAGTCTAGCATCTATACAATTTAACTTCACCATTGATTCAATTAAAAGCTACAGTATCGTAAAACAGATTACAATAAATGCCCCCACCCTTTGCTACTTGGGAAAGACATTCAAACCAACAATTGCAAGCAATGAAAATAAAATTATTGAAGCTGGCGAAATTGTTGATTTCGGCATTATTATTAATAACGAAGGGAAAAGATCAGCAACCATTTCAAATATAACATTTAGCACTCCAAGTTCTGAAATATTCTCATATTTAAAGTCTGGTTTCCCAACCACTATGATTCCCGGAGAAACCGATACCATTTACTTTAGAACTGCGTTTGCCAACACAATTAATTACGGAAAGACAATTCCTTTTGACATCACGTGCCAATTCAACAAAAGGAATCTTAATGTAAGAGATTCTGTTAAGGTCGGAGAAATTAAAGAAACATGGGAAAACAATGTACTGACAAATTATAAATGGGAAAATGCAACAGTAATACCTTGGTTCATAACAGATACGACAGCTCATCTTGGTGCACATTCTCTTCAAAGCGGGAAAATTTCAAACAACCAAAGCACTACTATATCATTATCTATAACAGTACCAACAAACGATTCTATCAGTTTTTGGGCAATGACATCTTGCGAATCGCCACAATACAGTATTGATCATTATATTTACTATGATTATCTCGATTTCCGAATTGATGGAATATCAAAATATAGACAAGCGGGAGTTACCAATTGGGAAAATAGTACTATTCCGGTTACTTCGGGATTTCACACCTTTTCGTGGACATATCAAAAAGATTCTTCGGATGCTGAAGGTACTGACAATGCTTGGATCGACGATATAATATTACCATATTTTAATGGAAATATTCAACCACATTTTGCGATTACCTCTAGCCCTATAACAGAAACTATCGTCGATTCCGAATATCACTATTCGGTAACAACAAATCAAGCCCCGTTGACAACCATAAAAACCTTTAAATCACCGACATGGATCTCGTTAACAGAAAACACTTTACATGGAGTATCACCGAAAGTAGAAATTGATACAATTGTTATTTCAGCTTTCGCATCAAATATGTTCGCAAATCAAGTTCTCATTCTTACAACAAACGATTTTATTAAATCAGATCTCATTTATTCAGAATCTATTATATATCCAAATCCAGCAACATCATTTTTAAAGATATCGGATAGTTATATTTTAAAAAACTATTCAATATTCGATAACCTAGGGAAAATGATTAAAACAGGAATAATTGACAACAACAAAATAGATATTGCTGACTTACCAAACAATATCTATTTCTTAACACTTTGGAATAACAGACAAAAACGATTTATTAAATTTATTAAAATTCAATAAGAAAGGCAGTATCGCATTTTTTTAATATTTAAGCCCAAGAGTTAACACCACATTTGTTGTATTTGTTTTTGTTTTTGAATAAAGAGTATTACCAAAATAATCAGTATAAACATATCGGTAACTAGGTGTTGATGAATTAACAACGGCTAAATCAATATAAAAATTTTCATCTTTCAAACCGATACCACCAGAATAGGAAACGCGATAATCTCCAAAACTGGCTTTATCCATACTATATGGACTTTGATAAAATCCAGCTCCAGCACGAAGACTCATGACCCCGATTCTCAATTCTGTTCCAAATTTTATGTTATTAACAATTCTAGTCATTTTTGTGATTTCGGTATTATCAATATCATAATTAGTACTGTTATCGGATGATGATAACAATGCATTCGAATATTTTTGATACTCATAATCAGCACTAAGAATAAGAGTTTTCTTATAAGTATAAGCCATACCTAAAACCAATTTACTTGGTGAAAATAGTTGATATTTAGACTCTAAATCATAATTATTAGTGTATACACTTTTGTTTGTATCATTTTGAGTATAGGAAAAATCCATATCGGTTTTATATGTATTATTAAAATACCAATAAGTTGGAGAATGGTATGCTACTGCAACTCGCAAATCTTTTACGGGAATGGCAATCAAACCAATTTTGTAACCATATCCTCGTCCTTTATCTGTCCAGTCTTTATACATTGTAAACGACTGAAAGGAGGGATTGACATCTTTTGAATCTGTCTCTGTATATTTTTCACTATATACATACTCCGAATTCGATACATTTAAACTCAATCCAACATACACCCTATTGCCAAAATTTGTTCCCATGCCAAAAGAATTTTCATTAATTCGACCTGTTGTTGTTAATGACTGATTCTGATTTAATCCATACGGACCATACGTTTTATTTCCGGAAGCATCATATTTTATGAAATCAGAAACATATCTGTTTAAATTATCCTGATAAATTAATTGTGTATATTTTGCATCAGAAGTTACCGAATTCTCATATCCAGTCTCTATTCGACCTAATAATTCATCAGTCATCGAACTTGTTTTATTATAAACATCAAATCCGTTTTTCATTGCAAAATCATTCACTCTGTTACAGGTATATGAAAAGTTTAAATACTTAGCTTGTAATTCATTCTCAGGTAAATCAATTTTATACAACAATCCCACATTTCCACTAAATGAATTTATTCTATTCGATTGCATTTGTCCCAGAAATGTTGTTTTGTTTAAGTTTGTACCTGTATTGAGTGAGAATTCATAGGATTGATCACTAAATACTCCGATTGAAGCCGGATTATCAAGAATTGCAGAATGGTTGTTTCCCAGAGCTGAGAAAGCTCCACCCATGCCTGAATATCGAGCATCTCCAATATTAAATCGTTCCGTATATCTTACAGCATCAGTATAATCTTGTGCTTTGGCTATTGCTACAATAGCGGTTAAACTGCACATTAAAAATAACTTATTCATTTCCTAGCTTTTTAAATTTATTATATTTTAAACAGTTTTATCGATGATGAGAACCTCCACCAGAGAACCCACCTCCGCCAGAGCCTCTTGAGCCGCCACCGCCGCCACTAGAACCTCTTGAGCCACCGCCGCCCCAGCTTCCTCCTCCGGAACCGCCACTACTACTTGGTCTACTATAAGATCCTGAACCATTGTCGCCTCCCCATGATCGGGTTCTACTGCCTCCATTATCGCTCGATGGACTTCCTCCCGAACTCTTCATACCCCCACTACTACGTTGACGTGAACCATAAGAATCACTTGAACTGCTCGATGGTCGTCTACCTCCGTATGTACTGGAAGCCGGATAATAGACGGTTCCCGATTGTGTGGTTGTTGTTTGACGTTGTGTTTGACCATTACCGTCTGTTCCAGATTTTGCTCTCGACACCTGAGTATTTGTTTGGCTATTGTAACTTGCCCTTGTTTGTCCGTTTGGATTCGATTTTGTAGTAGTTTGTACAGTTTGATTTCTTCTTACTGATGCAGCATATCCATCATTAAAAGAGATTCGACTCCTTGGTGTAAAACGGTTGTTTATGTGAATATTCGATTGATTATAACCATGGTAATAATTATGATATGGTATTCCCCAATAATATCCTAAATCGAAATAAGGATTTCCACAAAAGCCATAATACCCCCAATTATAATAATATGGGTTATAACCGTAAAAAGCGTAGTCATTATAAAAACCAGTTCCATAATAGTTAAATCCCAGTAATCTGCGGGTATAATAATAATCATCATTCCCGTAATAATTATTTACAATCGAAGGATTTGAATAATTATTATACGCGTTATCATCAATTTGCCCGTTATAAACAGTATCTCCAGACGCAGAACGACCTCCTAAAGAATATCCCTGAGTTGAATCCCAAACATCAACGGACCGATAGTTACCATTTTGATTATTATAACTTGAATTTTGTGGTTGTGGACTATCAACCAATTTTTGTGTTGACGTCTCAGGATTGTAGATTTCATCATCATTTTTCGAGTTCATCTGAACTAAGGAAGCACAAGAATTGAAGAAAAATGATCCAACTAGAAATATGAAAAAAAACTTTTTCATGGCAAACCTCCTTATATTTTAAAATCTCTGTTAAATTTCTTTACTTTGCAATGCAGATGAAATGATTATGTTATCAAACCGGACACAACATTTCAATCATAAATATATTACAAATATAATACCAAATACAAGAAATGGGCAAAGGATTAACACCAAGGAATGAAAATTATTCACAATGGTATAATGAACTAGTTGTAAAGGCTGATTTAGCCGAGAATTCATCAGTTCGTGGATGTATGGTTATTAAACCATACGGCTATGCAATTTGGGAAAAGATGCAAGCTATTCTTGATAAAAAATTCAAAGAAACGGGTCATTCAAATGCCTATTTCCCACTGTTCATCCCAAAATCTTTTTTCAGCAAAGAAGCCAGCCATGTTGAAGGCTTTGCTAAAGAATGTGCAGTTGTAACTCATTACAGGCTAAAAAATTCACCCGATGGCAAAGGCGTCGTTGTTGACGAAGATGCAAAGCTTGAAGAAGAACTGATTGTCAGACCAACATCTGAAACAATTATTTGGAACACATATAAAAATTGGATTCAATCATATAGAGATCTTCCATTGCTCATAAATCAATGGGCAAATGTGGTTCGTTGGGAAATGCGAACCAGATTATTTCTGCGTACTGCTGAATTTTTATGGCAAGAAGGACACACTGCACATGCTTCAAGTACTGAAGCTAAGGCTGAAGCTATGAAAATGATCAATGTTTATAGTGATTTTGCACAAAATTTTATGGCAATGCCTGTAATAATGGGAGCAAAAAGCGAAAGCGAACGTTTTGCCGGAGCTTTGGAAACATACACCATTGAAGCATTGATGCAAGATGGGAAGGCTCTTCAATCAGGAACTTCTCACTTTTTAGGTCAAAATTTTGCAAAAGCTTTCGATGTAAAATTTTCAAACAAAGAAGGTGTTTTAGATTATGTTTGGGCTACATCATGGGGCGTTTCAACTCGATTAATGGGAGCTTTAATCATGTCACATTCCGATGACAATGGATTAGTTTTACCTCCAAAACTAGCACCTATTCAAGCTGTTATTATTCCAATATATAAAGGAAAAGATCAGAATGAACTGGCAAAAATCATAGATAGAGCATCCAACATTTATAACCAATTAAAAGATGCCGGAGTAGACGTTAAACTTGATGACAGAGATAACCAGACTCCAGGTTGGAAATTTGCAGAATATGAATTAAAGGGCGTTCCTGTCCGTCTGGCTATTGGTCCACGTGATTTAGAAAACGGAACGATTGAAATAGCTCGTCGCGATACATTAACAAAAGAAATAACATCTCAAGAAGATATTGCAGGAAAAGTAGTAAAACTGCTTGAAGACATTCAAACAAACATTTACCAGAAAGCTTTTGATTTTCGTAAAGAGAATACTCATGAAGCAAAAACGTATGAAGAATTCAAAACATTAATTGAGAATAAAGCCGGTTTTATTTTAGCTCATTGGGATGGAACCAAAGAAACTGAAGAAAAAATTAAAAACGAGACAAAAGCAACCATTCGCTGCATTCCATTCGACAGCCCGGACGAAGATGGTGTCTGCATTATTAGTGGCAAACCATCGAAACGAAAAGTTTTATTTGCAACATCGTACTAAATTTATGGATTCGAAAAAGCCGAAAGAAATAATACTCGATTTGCTTGCAGAGAAATATTCTGTAAAAAAAGCTGCATTTAATAATACTCAAAAAGTTTTTGAAAAAATAAAAAAAGAATGTCAAAGAATTGCATCTGAATATAATAAGGAGCTCAACACCAAAGGAAATGCACCTTTAATCCAATTTAAAGATAAAGGAATATACGATGCCGAATTTCAAATGGCTGATGATTTATTACTGTTTAGCCTTCACTCAAATGTTTTCAATTTCGATAAAAGCCATAATATATGGAAATCATCATATCTACATGCAGACCCAAATGCAAGTTTTTGTGGAATAATAAACATTTACAATTTCCTATCTGATTCCTTAAAATTCAATCGACAAAACGACACCGGATATTTGGTGGCAAGACTATACGTCAACAAAGACAATCATTATTTTGTTGAAGGCAAACGTCAATTGGGCTTTTTATACAACGATTTCATTAACGCGGTAATCAATGACGAATGTATTAGAAACATCATAGAATCAACAATTTTATTTACCTTAGATTTTGACCTTCTCGTTCCTGAATATAATAGTGTAAATACAATTACCGTTGCTCAAATGAACGAGAACCTCAATAGTTCTAAAACACAAACAGCAAAAAGGCTTGGCTTTAAATTTAACATTGACAATAACGAAATTTAAGTATTTGCCTTTTTCTTCGTGTATTCTGTTGGTGTACAGCCATATTGTTGACTAAAGCAATTGCTAAAATAATTGGGTTCAGAAAAACCTGACATATATGCAACTTCAGATACACGATAATTTCCTGTTTCAAGTAATGTTGCAGCATAAGCCAATCGCATTTGATTTATATATTCAATAGGCGATATTTTGAGCATCGACTTTACCTTACGATATAAGCTTACGCGACTCATTCCAACATCGCTTGCAAGTTGCTCAACAGAATATTCAGAGTCAGCAAAATTCTTTGATAGAGTGTCTTTTAATTTTTGAAGTAGAATTTCATCACGAGTAAGAGGTTTATCTGGTAAATCCCAAATTGCTGCTGGAGTTTGATATCTCTTTTGAAGAGCATGTCGTTTTTCTAAAATATTAACGATACGTGCAGCAAGAAACATCGTTTTGAAAGGTTTTTGAATATAATCGTCGGCACCTGCTTGAAGACTTTCGATATATGATTTTTCAACATTTAAGGCTGTAAGTAAAATGATTGGAATATCACAAGTTTCTTCTTTTTCATGCAATGATTTACATAAAGAAATTCCATCCATTTTAGGCATTTGAATATCAGAAACAATGATATCGGGTTTTGTTTGTTCTAACATATCGAGACATTCAACTCCATTTTCAACAGCAATAACTTTGAAATACTTTGACAATTCAGTCACAAGCGACATTCGAATTAATTCATTATCCTCAACAATTAAAACAGTTTCATTGTTCGATATAATTTCTTCAATAGTTTCATTTTTAGATTCAACGGGATTAATTCTTTTAATATTTTCCTTCTCATTTTCAACAAGATTTCTATCACCCTCGGGTAATTCAACAATAAAGGATGTTCCAATTTCTTCTTGGCTTTGAACAGAAATCGTACCTGCATTCATTTCAACAAATTCTTTACAAATAACAAGTCCTAAACCAGTTCCCGATTCGTTATTAGTTCCATATGTTGAATTAACTTCAGAAACATCGAATAATGAAATGATTTTTTGAGAACTCATACCTACTCCATCATCTGTTATGGTAATTTGTATTTTCTCATTCCTTTTTATTGATTCTATTGAAACAACACCATTGATATTTGTAAATTTTATTGCATTATGAATAAGATTACGAATGATAGTATGAACCATTGTTTTATCGGCAAATAAAACCACATCAGGTGAAATGGTATGATACAATTTAATCTGTTTTTCGTGAGCCGCAGTTGAAAATAATTCAAGTAATTCATCTAACATTGGTTTTAGATTGAAATGAACGGGCGATTTATTAATTCGTTTTGATTGAGAACGAGCCCAATCAAATAACTGTTCGAGCAATGAGAAAATATTCTTTGACGAATCAAATATATTTACAACATAATCATATTTCTGAGATTCAGATAGATTACTGTATTTCACTTTTAAATGCTCGGACAAACCTAACAATGATGAAAAAGGATTTTTTAAATCATGAGCTATTAATGAGAATAAGCGATCTTTGGTATTATTGGTTTTTGAAAGTTCGAAAATATTGCTTTGCATAGTATCTGCTTGTTCTGCAAGTAATTCGTTCTTTGTAAGCAGCTCTTCGTGACTAAATCGCAATTTGGAATTTGCAGATTCTAATTCTGCAGTTCGTTGATGAACTAATAGTTCAAGCTGTTTATTTTGTGACCGAATTTGCTGAGTTTTATATAAATAGAATAAAACGAATCCAAGCAGACAAATCAAAGTAATTAACAAACGAAACCACAATGTTTTCCACCATGGAGGTAAAATATGAATTGTAATACTCTTTCCTGTATTATTCCAAATGTCAGAATTGTTTGATGCAATAACAGTAAACACATAGGTTCCAGGACTTAAATTTGTGTACGTAGCCTTTCGTTCTGAACCTGCTGTAACCCAATCTTTATCGAATCCACGAAGTATATATTTATATTTATTCTTTTCAGGAGAAATATAATTGAGCGAAGCAAATTCAAATGTTAGTACAGACATAGAATATGGAATTTCTAAACCATCTGTTTCTGCAATATTTTGTTTTAAAACTTTATTGTTGGAAGATGGTGATTGTAATGCATTAAAAACATAAAATCCAGTTATTTCAACAGGTGGTATATTTTGATTTGAATGTAGTTGTGCTGGTTTAAATGCTATGAAACCGTTTGTACCACCAAACAATATTGTTCCATCAAAATCGATTATAGCAGAACGATCTCTAAATGTATTATTATTCATGTCGTAAGAATCGTCGTACAAAATAAAAGAGTTTGTTTGAGGATTAAAATCTACAATTCCTTTTGAACTTGCCATCCACAAATGACCATCGGATGTTTCTACGATAGATTTAATGGTACTGGGCAAGCCACATTTTTCGGTATAAGAAATGAAAGATTTAGATTTTTCATCAAAACGAATTAATCCATAATAGGTTGAAATCCATAAAGAATTATCGCTTTTTAGAAAGGCAAATAATGCAGCATTACCTTGTGAGGCACTGCCTTTGGGAACAGGAACTTGAAATTTAGTTAGCTTTTGTTGTGGCGAAAGTCGGAAGATAGCATTGTACGAACAAATCCACATGTTATGATTTCCATCTTCTTGAAAATCGATTATTCCATTATCTTCAAAAATTGAGGGATTAAAAACACCAGGATTATTGTGAGAAGAAATTGTTCCCGATTTAGAATCATAAATAACAACACCCGATTTTAATGATGCTATCCAAAGTCGAGCTCTGGAATCGAAAAATATTCCTTTTGAGGTAACAATTTCGGCTAATTGCTTAGGTATGGTAATTGGCTTAATCGTTTTATTTACAACAGCAAAATGAAAAACGCCACCATTCCAAGTTGAAGCCCAATATGTTTGATTATCATCTTTGCAAATATCAGTAATGGCATTGTCGGGAAGTCCATCTTTCGTAGTAAAATAAGAAAATGTATTTGTCTTTTTATCAAAAAGGTTTAATCCTCCACCATCGAGTCCTATAATTGTGGTTTCGTTTGATACTTTTTGAAAACAAGAAACGGTATTATCGGATAAACTACGAATATTTTTATATCCCGAAAAATATTGTTTTATACCAGAATATTGAAGATTAAAATAATGAACACCTCCACTATGCGTTGAAAGCCAAATTGAATGAGACTTATCTTCAATAATGCTAGAAATTGTTTTAGAACTTAAACCAATTTGATTTGCCGATTCGCTCGTGTATTGACAAAAACTTCTTTTCAATTTATTAAAAAGTATTAATCCAGTATTAATTCCACCTATCCAGAAGTTTTTATGAGAATCGACAGTTATGTAAAATAATTCCTCACGAATTTGTTTTCCATTAATTGAAAGTTTAACATTTTTAAAAGAATCATTTTTTTTATCATAACAATATAGACCTCCTGAATTTGTAGAAGCCCAAATTGTATCGGATTCATCTTTGCAAAAATGAAAGACAACAAGCTTTTTATCTAATGTTTCGACTGTTGGAGTTAGTTTATATTTTTTTGTAATGCTTAAAGTTTTTGTATTGAAAAGAATGATTCCATTATTTTCTGTAGCAAGTAAAATTGAATTTGAACTAAAACTAACAAAATCTCTTATTGGTATATTTTTAATCAATACTTTAATTGTCTTTTTCTCAAAATCGAAAAGATACAGTCCATTAAAACTAGCTACAAGCATGGTTTTATTGGGTAATTCAAAGAAATCAAATATTGCTTTTGTTTCAGTATTTATATTGATTCGAGTAAAATTATCGAGTTGACGATTATAGTAGGCAATGCGACCATTTTCGGTTCCAATCCATAATCGTTTTTGACTATCTTCAAATAAGCTGCGAATACCTCTATAGGGAATAGAATTTGAATCGGATTGAGCATCGTAAATTTTAGTTTTTGATCCGTCGTAACAACAAAGTCCATTTTGTGATGCAAACCACATATATCCTTTGTAATCTTGCAAAACCTGCTCTACAACATTGCCTGTTCCAAATTCGGGAAATGGTATATTTTTAAATTGGATTGTTGGACTTTGTGCAAAACCGACCGGACAACAAGTAAAAAAAACAAGGATTAAAATTGCTGTATTTATCTTTCTAAAAAGACTCGATATAGCGAATATATTATTATTCATCGGACTATGCGTTAATAAATACGATACAAATGTATGATGAACATAACAGTATCCAATTCTTTTTGTTCTTAAAAAGCAGCTATTAATTGTGCAAAATAGAACTACGTTTAGACCTTTTTGTTTGTATCAATATTTAAGGAATCTGAAACATTAGTGCAGATTCTTAGAGGTAGACTATTGTAATATTGTACCATTAAATGATTTTGTGATATAGCAATAAATAATCTACTAAACATGAAACTGATTATTTTTTTATTTATTCTGAGTACTTCAATTGGATATATAAATGCACAAACAGCACCAGCAAATTCCCCGGTAGCACGTCATGGAGCGTTAAAGACTCAAGGTAATAAAATACTAGATGAGCACAATAAGATAACCAGTCTTGCAGGAATGAGTTTCTTTTGGAGTCAGTGGTCGGGTGAGTATTATAATGAGAGTTGTGTAAACTGGTTGGTGAGTGACTGGGAATGTGGAATTGTTCGTGCCGCAATGGGCGTTGAATCAGACCTAGGTTATCTAAAGTTTCCATCGGTCGAGAAACAAAAGGTTTTTACTATTGTAGACGCAGCAATAAAAAACGGCATTTATGTTTTAATTGATTGGCACGAGGAAAATGCAATTTATCATCAAAATGATGCTATTGCGTTTTTCAAAGAAATGGCAACAAAATATGGCAACTATCCAAATGTTATTTATGAAATTTATAATGAACCTCTCGATTCGTATAACTGGAGTACTCAACTAAAACCATATTCGCAAGCAGTTGTAAACGCTATTCGACAAATCGACCCTGACAATCTTATAATAATTGGAAATCGCAACTGGGATCAACATCCCACGGAGTGTGCAAAAGACCAGGTATCGGGCACCAATTTGGCATATACGCTACACTTCTACGTAGGAACCCATGGACAAAGCTTACGTGATGAAGCAACAGTAGCCCTCAATCTGGGAATTCCCCTTTTCGTAACAGAATGGGGACTCTGGGGTAGCGATGCGGAACTCGATACTTGGGTCTCATTTATGAGAACTAATAATCTTAGTTGGTGTAACTGGGATATTAACACAAAAGTTGAATATCCTTCGGCACTAAACTCAGGAGCCAGTACAACAGGTGGTTGGTCGCAATCAGATCTTACATCAATAGGTTCGAGAGTACGTGACTATATTCGTGGATGGGAACCAAAACCTTGCACAACTCCCCGATCTGCATATAAAACGATGACTATTCCAGGACAAATAGAAGCAGAAAACTATGATTATGGCTGTAGCGATTCGGTTTACTATGATGTTGACGCTTCAAATCAAGGTGGCAAATATCGTAGCGATGGCGTAGATATAGAAGCGTGTACAGACATAAATTCCGGTTTTAGTGTTGGTTATATAGCTGATGGAGAATGGATGGAATATTCTTTAACGTCTATTAAAGGAGGAATATACGATATTACAGCCAGAATTGCGAGTTCCGATAATACAATATCGAAATCAATGACAATCCTCATCGATGGCAAAATAGTTGCTTCATTACCTGTTAGTAATACAGGAGGATGGCAAACTTGGCAAACTTTTTCAGTTATTGGTATCAAAGTTCCTTCGGGAACAAATTCAATTTTACGACTTGAATTTGTTGGCGGATTATTCAATTTAAACAATATAGCATTTACTCAAACAAGTTCAAGTCAAACCATTCAATTCCAAAAAGGCTGGAATTTATTTTCAACGAATATACAATCTGCCGACAACAACATTGCTACGTTATTTAATGGACTGGATATACGAGAAGTTAAAACAATGGATGCTTTTTGGTTAAAAGGTATAAATCCAATATTTAATAGTTTACAAAATATTGAAGTTGGCAAAGGATATTTAGTTTATATCAATACGGCTGGAACGTTAACAATTACAGGAACTGAACAAACTATAGGCTTTACAACAATAAAATCTGGATGGAATTTAATAGGAACTCCAAGTTCAACTACAAAAAGTATAAATCAAAGCGATTATCCCAATGCAACAATAATAAAAGATTTTGATAGCTATTGGTCTTCAAATGGTGGAGGTACGTTACAAAATTGGAATCCATGTAATGCCTATTTTATAAAGAGTAAATAATTGAAACATCGTTCATTTTTATTTCAAACGTTTAAAACAATTTATGATGAAAAAAAGAATACAAAAATTCGTTAAGAATGTAAGTCTGTTGGCATTCATGGTATTTTTTTTAATGTTTGAAATAACACAAACAGTTCAAAGTCAAACATTACCTTATACATTCAAAAACAATTCGACTTATGCCGATAATGAAATTTATATTGGACTTGTAGGTAAATATCCTGGAATGGGCGATGTTTGGATGGATATGCTAACGAGCCAATTGAAAACAATGAGCTATTCCGACAATACCCTACCCGGTCCTGCGTGGTCAAACACACCCGATGGTAAAAACAAATATGCTGCTATATTCTTTAAATTAAGCGATATAACCAATAAAACGATTAACATTCCGCATGGGCTTTTTGGTTGTAGAATTTTTATATCATTCAAATCGCCAATGTATATTTATTTCCATCAAACAGGAGGATATGCAGGAGCTAATTTACAAAATGCTAGCGATCCTAACGACGGTATTCGCTGGGAATTAGTTGAACTTACGTGGGGAGATGCTGGTTTATGGACAAATACAAGCCGAGTTGATGCATATCAATATCCGATGGGATTGGAAGTTACGGGCTATAGTGGAGGAATGACAGGCACCTACGCACAATCGTACAATGCAAAAGTAAATAGTGGAGCTAGCCCCAATATTAATGCTAAAATTGGCGAATTGCTAACTCATCAAACCATTTTAGACTTATGGACAGCAAGCGTAGATCCATCATTTTATGGATGTAAGACCATTAAAACACATTCGATGGACAATCAAGCAATCATTGAACAACCATCAAAAATTCCCGATTTCAAACCGGGAGCAACATATGGCGATTATTTTGCAGCGTATATCGATGATATTTGGTCAACATATAGGAATAAAGATATTTATCTTAACATTGGCGATAGAGGAACTTGGCGAGGAAGAGTTACCGGCGATAGATTCGATTTCTACGATCCAATAGATAACTCACAAGCTACCATTTATTCAAAACCAACGACAACCAATGCCATTGAAGGTGCTGGAGCATTAGCAACAACACAGGCTACAGCACCATCACAAAAATACGACGAAGATCTTATGATTCAGGCTCAAGTTTGTGCAGCAATCAATCGACATGCCATTTATACGAATGCTGGAGTTGGTGAAGTTCAATATAATACCGATGAAACTCGCTATTTCAAATATGCACCCTACAATCAATATGTAAACTTTTTCCACAATTCGCAAATTAGCTACAATTCAAAAACCTATGCTTTTGCTTATGACGATGTTGGCGATCATTCATCTACGATTCAATGTACATTTCCAACTAAAGTGCTTGTTGTCATTGGTGGTTATGGAAGCGATAATGGTCCCGTTGCAAATGCAGGTATTGACCTATCGGTTCTTGATACAAATAAAAACGGAAGTGAATTGATAACTCTTGATGCATCTAAAAGTACAGACAAAGCAGGAACTATTGTCGACTATGTTTGGAAAGAAGGAAATACACAAATAGCAACTGGAGTTAAACCTA
>Ga0302288_1000325_pt1 | contig 40747 bp, 35 predicted proteins | sample III_Fen_N1_1_FD_194549 | JGI IMG/M metagenome (GOLD analysis project Ga0302288, IMG submission 194549) | Peat permafrost microbial communities from Stordalen Mire near Abisko, Sweden - III_Fen_N1_1 | ecosystem: Environmental > Terrestrial > Soil > Wetlands > Permafrost | place: Sweden: Abisko...
ACATCATAAGCACAGGCACCGGACCTTTTGCATTAGCTGGAACAACCAGCATCATGTTAATATCCACATTAATTTGTGGGCACTCGCTATTATCCACGTGTCCTACCAACAATTTTGCAACAACAGGAACACGTCCAACATATTCCCTATCTGTGACTTTCACAGTCCATTTCACTGCAGGGATTTTTTTAGGCAAGCGGCCATATACTTCCCTTTCAAAATCTTCAACAATTTCTGGACGACGCAGTTTCCACCACATATCAGCAGTTGTCACTTTTTTTCCATTCTTAAGGGTAAGTACATCCGGCAATTGTGGACAAGGATTAGCTAAAGTTTCATCGTAGTTGGCATGATCAGGAGCGTTTTCATTTCCGCTAGGACCAGGTCTCAGGCTTTTAATCCCAAGTTGTTTCATCATGTTTTCATGATCCTGATCGGCTGTGAAAACTACCGGAGTTGAAAATTTGCTATCTGTCTGCGAAAAGGCAAATAACGTTGCATTAAGAATCAATGCAAGAATAAGAATGCGTTTCATGGATAATAGATTTAAAGTAAATTGATTTATGATTTATTTATTGCTGAATTTATTGATAGTACAAATTATTGATAGTACAAAAAGAATTAATTAACAATCAAATAATCTATTTTATTTAAAACGAAAAATATATTAGTCTATTTTTTTTAAACAAAAATTTGTTACTTTGTTATTTCTTTTGACAAAAAAACAAACTATTAGTTTAATTCATATCAAGAATTTGTCTTGTATAAGTCTTCCAGTGAATTCCAAACTGATTCTTGTTCAAATTTTTTGGAGACAAATTCTCGTCCATTTTTACCATATTCAATTGCTAATTCTGGGTTCATAAAGAAAAAATTGATTGCTTGCGTTAATTCTTTGGGATTATTTTGATTTACAAATATTCCCGTTTTGCTTTCTATAATGGAATCTATACAACCAGTTGCTCGTGATGTTATAACGGGTATTTCCATAGATGATGCTTCTAAAACGGAGGTAGGCAATCCCTCTCTATACGATGGTAGAACAAATAAATTCATCATTGCATAATAATATTTTATCATCTCGTAATCAACGTATCCTGTAGCAATTATATGATTGTTTGTATTTATTTTATTGACTATTTTTTTAGGTAGCGTATCTCTTTCTTCTGGCATTCCTACCAGCAATAAGTATAAATTATCATATTTCATTTGCAACTCTTCAAAGGAGTTAACCAACTCTGAAATCCCCTTGTCTTTAACCAAACGACCACTATACCCAACAACATAACTCTCATCATTCAACTTGTATTTTTTCTTAATGCTATTAAGGATCTCTGTATTTATTGAATCCTTGGAAAACTTTTGAGAGTTTATTCCATTGCAAGATCCGTTATTCAAAACAGTCAACTTATTTTCCTTAGTTAATCTATCATCTAGGCTTCTATCAAAAATTGATTGACTGACAGCAACAACTGAAGTTGACAAAAAAGAAGTAAGCCGTTCGATCAACATTAAAAAACACTTTTTAAGACCTGAACTTGTTTCGTACAAAATACCATGCCTGATATAGATTCTCACTTTTACTCTCATCAAAAAAGATGCTAACATGGCAATTAATGCCCCTTTCGGAGTATGTCCACATACAATATCAATCTTGTTTTTTTTGATATATTTACAAACTGCAACTATCGATTTTATATCCTGATACAAAGAGAACGAACGCAATATAGGAACTTCAGAATATTTAAAGTTCATTTTTTGCGAATACTGAAGAATTTCTTCAGAAGGACTACAAATCACATGGATTTTGTAACCTTTTTCATTGAAGTACATAAATTGATCACCTATAAAATAAGGCAAAACAAAGTAGATATTTGCTACATGTAATATTGATTTCTTATTCATACATTAACGTTCAACTGATAAAACAAGACTACAAATAGATTTTTCAAAATAAATCTTCTCCCATAAATCACATATAATATCAATATTAAATTTGCCTGCTTGTTCGTGATTGGCTTTACCTAGTTTTCGTTGATCATCTTTTGTCATATGTTGGATATAAATCATTTTACGGGCTAAACTTTCTGAATCTTTAACTGGAACCACAAATTCAGAGTTATTACAGACTTCTCTACACCCACCTGCATCAGTTGTGATAACAGGTAGTTCACAAGACATAGCTTCAACCAAAGCAATTCCAAAGCCTTCCCATCTAGAGCTTAAAACAAAACAATCAGCGGCTGAATAAAATTGATGTACATTTAATTTTTTACCTAAAAGTAATACTCTATTTTGCATATTTTTATTAATCACATATTTTTCAATCTCTTCTCTCAATTTCCCACTTCCGACAATAATTAACTTCGAATATAACACCTTTTCAAACGCACGCAATAAGTTAATTTGATCTTTCGCAATTGTTAGCCTTCCTACATTTACAAACACAAATTCCTCTGATGAAATTCCGAGTTCTTGTCTAATTCTGATTCGATCATTTTCATCCCTTTTAAATTTATTAATATCAATTCCATTATATACAGTTATTGATTTTCCTAGTGAAAAAGCATGCTTCTTAACAAAGTAATCGGTTGCTTCATTCGACACATTTGTATTTATGTCTGATAAAACATCTGTTATGCGATAAAAGAGCATCTTTTCTCTTCCTTCAATATTTTTATTATGTTCGGAACTAATAAGCAGTGGGTGTTTCTGTATTAATTTGATCAGTCTCGAAAGCATATTGGCATGATACATATTACTGTGTATCACCTCGGGCTTGAAATCAGAAACCAATTGCTTGTATTTAAACAAAGCTTTCAGTAACGAAAATGGTGACTTACTCATATTCAATCCAACAACTTTTATATTGGAATGTATTTTCTGTGAACAAACATTTATATCTTTCAGATATAGAATCATAACCCTATGACCACGATTGACCATATTGTTAGCAATGTCGATGGTCGCAATTTCAGCTCCTCCTAAACCTAATCCGGTAATAGTGTAAAGTATGTTCACTTTTTGGTTACTAAATTGTATTTACATTGCATCATACGAACCAAAAATCTTAGCTTTTGAGCTAATGAAATTTCTCGTATAGAATAGGCCTCTCTATAATATTCTAAAAATCCTAATGGATTCATTTTTAATGTATTTGCAAAATTTTCAGACAAACCATCAGGTAAATAATCACAAAAATAAATTGCCTCATTTACAAATAGAAGATTATATTTTCGTGCAATTCTAAACCAAACAAGTGCCTCTGGCACAAATTTCTCATTTTTAAATACCGGAAATGGAAACTCCCTCAGAATTGAAGTTCTAAATACTTCAGCTTTATCACCCTTTATTTTTTGTTCATAGAGTAGCCGAATTGAGCTTGTTTCAATCTTAATTAATGACGAAACTGTTCCGACAATAATGTTCGATGAATAATTCTGACGTCTAAAACAAACTCCACCTAATTTATTATCATCTGTTCGATTACTAATGCTTAGCTCCCACTCTTGTTTTATTCTTTCAATGGCATTGGGCTTAAGAAAATCATCGCTATCCACTATAAAGAATAATTCTCCCTTAGCCATTTGAACTCCTTGATTTATGGCCCTGTGTTTTCCTTCGTTTGCTTTCTTAAAATATCGAATGTCCAACAATCCTTGTTTGACAAAGGTTACTACTAGTGCCTCAGTAGTATCAGTGCTACCATCATCAACAATTACCCATTCAAAGGATTGATCGGTTTGACAAATAAGACTTTCATATAATCTGCTCAACGTATAAGCACGGTTATACGTTGGAGTAAAAACAGTAATTATAAAATCAGTCGACATATTTCCTCATTATCAATTTCGCAACTAACTTACTTGTAGAATTATATATCCTAAAATCGCATTTTATTATCTTCCAAAGTCTAATGAAGAAATCAGCATGAACCATTTCAATATAGTTGTTAATCAGATATAGCCTACTTATTTCAATCGAATCCGAATACTTTTGCTGAAATCTTTCAATTGTATTAAAGTGCCGTCTATCCACAACCGGTATCTTTCTGTTTTTAATAATTCTATTCAGCTCAACGATTTGTACATTTGTTTCACCAGTCAGATTTGTATTATGATTTCGGTATAGCATTAGCGGTATATCGATATAGTCTACCTCTCCGAAGGTTAAACCAAAAAGTTGTAATAAGTGATCGTGCATTGCGCAATCTCCGTTCCAACTTTTAAGCAATTCACGCATTTTTGTGTTGAAGATTGCAACGCAACCTTGTACACCAGCATTCAAAAATAAAAAATGTTCAATTCTCTTTGGGAAACACAAAGTTGCCATCCCACATATTCCGTCATCTTCTTTCCATACATACGAATTACTATACAAAACCTGAGGAATATCATTATTTTTCATCAATATTCCATCAACCATTTTCTGAACTTTGTTATCAAACCATATATCATCCTGATCGCAAAACATTATCAATTCCGACTTGCTATGATGTAACAAATGTAAGAAATTTTGAGCAGGATTCCTAAAGATAAAACCATCTTCTATCAAAATTATCCTATGATCAATATTTGCCCATTTTTTCACAATTTCGACTGTGTAATCAGAACTTCCATCGTCATGAATAATCAGATTCCAGTTTTGATATGTTTGGCTAACAATCGATAGTATCTGACTCTCAATATATTTTTCGCCATTATATGCTGCAAGTAAAATATCTACGCTCATATTAAAAGTAAGGTCTGATTAAATCCTGATTTATCATTCTTATCCCGTAAAATAAACAAAACAAAGTAAAACACAAATGCAATCCAACTAAATAGATCTTTTTGTTCGCAGGAACTTTAGCAACAAATACCTGCGGCAACAGGATAATCGCAAATTGAAACATCAAATATGAAAATCTTTGAAAAATTGACGTTTGACAAAACAATAAATTAAATGAAACGCCTAAACTTAAAATTATAAATGAGTGGTCTATAAACGCCGTTTTTTCGATATGACCTCGCTTTTCTAAATAATTAATGGCAATCATTACTATATAGCCTACTATCGAAACAGACAATCCAGCAAAACCTGTTTCATCCAAATAAAGCTCTATGTGTTCAGTCCCAAATCCATACCCAAGAAGTAATGGGAAAAAATTCACAAACAATCCAATCAAACAGAAAAAAGGCAATATAAAAAGAAATTTTCTTGATTTGACAAACGAAAGTAAAATCAACACTGGAAATATAATAAATGCCGAATCGTGAAATTGACTGGAAATCAGAATTATTATAATAGAAAGTATATAGCGTTTATTAGACCAAAAGTATACACCCCAAAATATAAGCGAACCTGCAATTGCATAACGTATTTGTGTAAAATCCCGATATAAAAAAAAGAACGACAAGTAAAAAAGCAGGGTGAAAAAAGGATAGGGACTAAACTTATAGAAAAATGTATAATTTATTATCCCTGTCAATAATGCCATTCCGATTAACACAGCTCTAAAATTTCCAAAAAGATGATATGCAAGAAGATTAAGGAGCATAAAACCCTTTTCCAACACTCCATAAACTCGTTGTGACATCAGTATCTCGCTAACGCTTAGCTTAGATATACTTGTAAAAATCGTATTGTAATTTTCACTATCATTATCAACTCCCAGTGGTCTGAATGCAACAAAAAGAATAATAGAAGTTGAGAACAAGACATAAACTATCTTATGAAAATGGTTATTTCTCTCATAATCTAAAAAGACCAAAAGAAATGCCATAATAAATAATGAATAGTAAATAATCATACGTTCGATTCTACATAAAAAACTACAAAGTTTTGATTATATTATTCTTAAAAGTAAAATAAACCATCAATACAGCTACAAATAATTCGGTCATTACCAATGCTATTGAAGCACCTTTTTCGGCCAAAAGGGTAGAAAGTGCTATCACACAAATTAACGAAAACAATGCTGCCAGAAAATAAACCTGTTTGAACTGATTTTTAGTTTTATTATTTCCAAGCGCAATAAGTCCCATTTGACCGAAAAAACCACCTGTTACAATTATGATCGGTAAAACCGACATTATTATTAACAGGATACTTATGTCTGAATATTGCTTTCCCAAAAATAACGCAATTTTATTGGATGCAATCATAATAATTACACAAATAAAAAACATAACTGCAATTAACTGCTTAAAGGTCTTTCTAAAAAGAGTAACTCCTGACCTTCTATCTTTCTCAGCCAGTTCTGATATCTTTGGAAAAAAATACTGACTAAAAGGCACATAAATAAGGAAACACAATGATCTAACAATTTTTTCGGCAGCAGAATATTTACCTACCACCTCTGGAGTCGCAATTAGGCCTAAAAAAACTGTGAACAACTGAGTATACATCGAAATGGATGCTGCTGAAAGAAACAATGGGAAACTTTCTTTAACCTCCCTGCGAATTTCATTAATTGATATTTTAAATCTTTCAACCACACGATTCTTTATCAACCAATAGATGGACAATATCGCAGTCAACACATAAGTAATCGACTGAATGAATGCAGCAATTAAATAGTCATTTTCATTATTAACTACGAAAAATAGTAGTGGAAGAAGGAGTAGTTTAGGAATAAGTGAGAAGAATGTAATTAAACGAACTTTCCCAATTCCCTGAAATAGCCAAAAGAAAGTAAACGTAGTTCCCAACAAGGTGGGATATGTCATTAATAAAGTACTTCTGTAATTTGCAAATTGTGGTATAAGTAAGACTATTGGAAATATTAAAGTTGCTATTATTAAAAGAATTATTTTTGCATACAGAGTAGCATAGAATATTCTCGAAATCTCGCTCTTATTATCTCTGTTTTTTGCAATTCGCTGGGTAGCACTAAGGTTAAAACCAAAATCTACAATCAAGAGAAAATACTGAATAACCGATTGTGAAAAACCTAAATAGCCATACGATCTTGCCCCTAAATGAATTATTAAGTAGGGTAATATTAGAAGCGGAATTACGTAATTAACACCCTGAAATAATATTAGATAAACAATATCATGATTAACAATTCTAATTTTCATTTGAAAGTAATTTCCTGAGACAATTCAATTTCCTAGTACCTTGCTTGCCAAGCATTATACTTCTACCATTTACCTCAATTATCCTAAGTTTACATTTGCTTAAGCAAAAGTAATAATTATAATTCAAATAACATTAGAAGAACGTTAGATTGTAAAAAAATAAGCAAACAGATAAACTGTTTGCTTATTTAAAACAGGAATCAATACTCCTAAATATCAAATTCGCTAAATGGAGAATTCTTGCTCTTAAATTCAGGAACTAATTTTTTCATATTCTTAACCGTGTTTTTCACATCGATATTACTTGAATAGAGAATGAGATCTTGGATAGAGTTTAATACGATTTGATATTCATACTTTCTAACAGAAGCCACCGTAATTTTCTCATGTTTGGTAGGAATGGTGTGCTCCTTGTCGTTCAATAACTCTTCAAATAGTTTTTCTCCTGGTCGCAAACCGATAAACTCAATTTTTATGTCCTTATCCGGAACAAAACCGGCCAATTCAATCATACGTTTAGCTAAATCTACAATTTTCACAGGGCTACCCATATCAAAAACGTATATTTCGCCGGAATTACCAAACGAAGCGGCCTCAAGTACCAACCTACATGCTTCAGGAATAGTCATGAAATAGCGGATTATATCCGGGTGCGTTACAGTTACCGGGCCTCCATTTTCAATTTGCTCTTTGAAATAGGGAATAACCGAACCGTTGGATCCCAACACATTTCCAAAACGGGTAGTTACAAAACTGATATTCATCCCCTTCTTTCTACATTCCTCAGCTAACGATTGAACATAAATCTCTGCAATGCGTTTGGATGCACCCATTACGTTCGTTGGATTTACCGCTTTATCGGTAGAAATCATCACAAAACTATCAACATTAAATTTCGCAGCGATATTGCTCAAATTCATGGTTCCCATTACATTTGTTAGAATTGCCTCACAAGGATTTTCTTCCATCAACGGTACATGTTTATAAGCAGCTGCATGATATACGATTTGCGGATTATATTTTTGAAATACAAAATCCAACATAGTTTCATTGCGCACGTCTCCAATAATTGCTTCAAACTTTAATTCCGGATAACTCCGTTCCATTTCCAGTCTTAAATTGTGAAGTGGTGTTTCTGCCGTATCAAAAACCAATAATAATCGGGGACTGAATGCCGCTAATTGGCGAACAATTTCGCTACCGATTGACCCAGCAGCACCTGTAATTAATATTGTTTTATTATTCGTTTGAGCTTCGATAATATCCAAATCAATCTGAATCTCTTCCCTACCCAACAAATCCTCAAACTGAATGGGTTTCATTTGATATTGTACCTTACTGTTGGAATCCAAATCCTCGAATGGTGGTGAAACTAAAACAGTAAGACCTCTATCCAAACAATTTGCAACGAAATCCGACTCTCTTCTAACACACTGATAATCCGGAAATAGAATGGTATTAATCTCATTTTTTCGAAGAAACCAATCTAAATTATCTCCAACCATATAATGTACCGGCATGCCCTGAATACGGGTTCGCTTGGCATCTTTATTGCGGGTTACAAATCCTTTGGCCTGATATTTTTTCGATTCACTTTTATTAAGCCACTGCGCTAAAGCAATGCTATGCATATTTATTTCATACACCAGCAATTTATTACGGACTCCGATAGTGTAATTTACTGAATAGTTATACAGTTGCACAACGCAATACCGCATAAAAAGCAGCAAAAAAACACAAATAAAAAAGATATTCTGAATAAATGAAAACGAATGAGGTATTTCACAACCTACCACTAATACAAATATGTACAGTGTAAACGCTGAAAAAAGGATGGAAGCCACTACCCTCCACATTTCAACCAGATTGGAATGACGAATAAGCCCCCTGTAAGGTTTGGTAATAAAAAAAGCGACTAATAAAGCGGAGAAAAAAACAGCACCTGCAATTATTACTGCTTGTAAATTAAATGAATAATCATTATTCTGTTTAAGAATTAAAACGGAGAGTAGAAATCCAACGAGACATAATAATAAATCAACCGCAAGAACAATCCAACGATTGATTAATGAAGTTCTCATTATTATATCAAATATATTGCGTAATTTAAGTTTAAATAGTTCCATACATTAAGTCCATATTAGAAACTTCTCCAGCGACATTGCACGCTAACTAACAGGCAGTTACAAAATCGCATCATCCATTATTGCCAATAAAGGCAGTGTTCTATTTTACAAACGCAAATATATACAATATTTTTATATTTGTAAAACACTTTTCAATCAATATTGAAATAAATTTCCTATTTTGCGAATAGAGAACATGCAACCAACTGAATTTCCGTACATTTTTCCTACGTCAGCTCCCACTGAAACCGCACATTGAATATGGTTTAATGTTGGAAAATCTTTCTTTACTTCCAATAGAAGGGATGTATTGTTTATCTTATCAGTTGCAATTAGCCCATAATATGTACCATAATTTTTGCTTACAGTCATTAAATACTTGTATTCATATCCGGCAATATTACCCTCAATACCAAAATGGTGTACCTGAACCCGGTTATTTAATATTGAAACCGTTCCATCCCGATTGTAAACAGGGGATGTAATCAACGGCGTCCCTATGGTTCGGGAGAAATAACTCCAACCATTTTGATAGACCCCATTATTTAAATAATTATCTGTACCCCCGTATATCAGTCCATCTTTGTCGTGGTAGGGTCCCGATTGATCGGAAGTATTCAGGTATTCATACAATAGCCCTTTTATAAATGGAATTTTTGAATTTCGAATGGTGAAACCCCATAAACCATCCCGTATTGTCATAGAATTCCAAATTACCCGTATCGGCCCATCCTCTGACAAATTTTGCCAATACCCGGATACCTTGAAATCCCAAATATTTGCATCCAATCTCATACTTTGGGATACAATGTGATTTCCCAATGCATTAATCTGATCGGTCTCCAACGCATTTTTACCACCGGATCTCCCGAAAAATATATCCACAAAATCACTAAATCCCTTGGGTTGTTGAAAGTCGGGCGTAACCCCACCCCATTGCGCTACGTGATCGATTCCATACTGAATATGTACCGGCAAACGACCTCCAATTCGAGCATAAAGGTATTTGTGATGGAGAAGAAGGTTTGAAACATAGATATTGTCGGTAAACCAACCGTGGGAAATGGCACCCTTAACTTCCAAATAACCATTCGTAAAAGGAACAGGTGTGAAATGCTCAATTCCAACCGTTACTTTAGGCATGGGGCGAGCATTCCGGGAAAAAAGAAAACCACCACACGATAACGATGAGTCCTGATTACCCAACTGCTCCTTGCGGGCACCGATTACAAGATCAAAAACGGATAACCGGGCTTTGGCATAAAACTCCTGAAAATAAATATGGGTCTTCTGCTGATCAGTTTGCAGCAAAATATTGGCTTTAAAACCATAATCAAACAAGCTGGACTTACGCGTAAAATCCTTGGAAATTCCTGCCCAACCATCCGCACTAACGGGTGAATTAGATATAGCTCCGTATCGATTATTTTGAAGCCAGAAGGAAGAATAGGTTCCCGATGAAGCCACTCCAAAAAGACCAACTTCATACTTTATGGTATCGTTTTGAGCGGAAGCAACAAAAGGAAAAAATATCAAAAATAAAAAAATGTATCGTATCTTTAGCATATACTAATTTCTATAAAATTCACAAACTATGGACTCCCACTCAGAACTCAAAACTCACGACTCGGAACTCCTGACTGCTTTCTGCCCATTATCAACTTATATAACAAAGAATAGTCGAACTCTTGTACTGAGCGTAGTCAAACTCTTGTACTGAGCGTAGTCGAAGTATAAATAATCTACGGTTCGAAACTCCAAAAATCATCTAGATACCGGGTATCATTCTCCCCAAATCCGATATAACATTTTCCATTAATGGTAAAAGCAATCGCATTTTCCCTGCCACTACCTGGAATATGTCCACGCTCATACCAGACATCCTTAGAACTATTGTATTCTAGTAAATCCGAACGAACCCCACCGCCTGTATAATTTCCTGCAAAATAACGACCGGTTGCAACGAAAAATCGATTATCCAGTGCTAACGAAACAGCATTCACCCGACCATTATCCGGCATCGATCTTCGTTTTTTCCAAGATTCGGAAGCAGGGGAATACTCCCACCAGTCACTTTGATTATACGTGCTATATCCTGTTCCGAAAAATACTTGGGTACCGTTTGAACACAAGGTTGCGCCAAATCGTTCTGCCCCGGGGAAATTGGCAATTTTTGTCCATGTATCATTATCCGGAGTATATTTCCAAAATTCCGACCCAAACCGATGTCCATCGAACCCAGACCCAACGAATATTTCATTACCCTTTACGAAACTAACACAAGCATCCGTTTCTGTTCCAGGGAATTTAGCTTTTTGTATCCAAGTGTCATTGCCCGGATCGTACATCCAGAAATCAGTCAGATAAGCACTTTGATTGGAATAAACAGCATAAGTCGGATCAAACCCTAACCCGACATACGCTTTCCCATTAGCCACAGCAGCCATAGCCTTTACACGGGCAGTACCGGGAAATCCCGCTTTTTCCGTCCAGGTATCTTGAGTAGGGTCATATTGCCAACAATCTTTTTGGATACCATTATCGTTACGACCCAAGGCTACGTACCCTTTATTACCTAATACAAACGACACGGCAGAGGCTCTACTCACAGCAGGAATTACTGATTTCCGAACAAAATTCACCTCCGGATACGGCGAATGCGCCGGATCGTTACAACCCAACAGGATCAGAGTAAATAGAAATAAAATATATCGAGTTTGGTGTTTTAGCATAACTTGGTGTTTTGGATGTGTATTACTGTTGTCCGATAAAAAATATTTGTTCGGATAGCTATCGGAATCGCTTCGCTCGAAATGAAAAATCTTTTTCTGAATAATAATCTCTAGTTACTCGGACAACAATAAATACTTATAAAAAAAGAACTGACAATTATTTGTGTCATTGCCAGTTTTTTCATATCTAATTTAGGTAAATTTATTTACAACATATCCTTATCTTCAAGAGGTGTATAGGGTCCGTCTTTGACTTCAAAGATGACAGTACCGGATTCCAATACTTCCAAGCTATGCCACTGACCAATTGGGATATCCACCCCATAATTGCCCTCACTTGGATTCAACATCAACGATTGAGTAACTTCACAATCCTGATTATAAAAAAGCACCCGAACACTTCCTCGCAATACAATATAAGTTTCGGTAGTATGTTGGTGTCTATGGATAGGTAGTTTTGTATTGGGTTCTAATGCATTGAGTAATCGTTGCGATTTGGAATCCAAACTCTTATGGATATTAAAATTCATTCGCAACCTCGGATTTTGTTGGGCTTCTTTAGTTACGGAATCTAATAATTTAGTATTAATAATTTTCATAGAAAAATTGAACTTTTCATTTTTAAAATATGAATAGGATTGCCCTGAAATATAATATTATAAAATGTATAGGGTACAAAATTGTTCATTTGGAAAAGTATACAAAAAACGTTCAATAAGAATATATAGTATAGTTTATATCAAAATAAATGTCAACAGATTACTAATCATCAACCATTAAAACACTTAGGGCACAAGGAATCACTAAATGTTTGTTATTAAGATAGGTCATTAAGACAAAAAAAACTTGTGTTTTTATTCTTCGTGTTTTTTATGTTTTTAGCAACAAAGAATATCAGATGTTTAAACTTTGTGCAACTCAGTGTTCTTAGTGACTTAGTGGTAAATCTATATTTTTTAAAAAATAACCACAGAGACATGGAGTTCATGTAGAAATATTAAAATTGTGCAACTCAGTGTTCTTAGTGACTTAGTGGTAAATCTATTGCGTCAGCATTAAAACAATAAAACTATATTTTGTGCAAATGAAAGTATTTCATCTTCAACAAAACATATGCCATTGACAATATTGCAATCACGGAACTTAAAAAAATATATGAATGGGACTTAAAAAAGAAGAAACCCAACATAATTAATCCCTGTAGTAAAGCGTAAAATATGGCTACAGTCAAATGAGGAATTTTTAATTCATTAGCAAGTATCTGATATGCGTGTTTACGGTGAGGCTGAAAAATGTTTTCTTTAAGTATTAATCGATGAATAATCGTCAACACAGAATCAACGCCATAAACCGCAAATAGAATGATATAGCTAAAATCATTGGTTTCTATAATCAGTCGACCAATTAAAAACACTAATAGAAAAGCTGTCGAGATAGCTCCTACATCACCTGCAAAACATTTTGCCTTGGTTCTGAAATTAAAAAAATTAAAGACGAGTAAAGATAGTAGAAACAGGTATAATAATTGATTATCGGCAAACGATACTTCCCGATTATTGATATACAACAACGCAAGTCCGATGACCAGACTATATCCTCCGGTAATACCATTGATACCATCCATAAAATTGTAAGCATTTAATATACCAATACTTACGATGAAGGCTACGACACTAAGGTACCAGGGCATTGAAAATAAGCCCCACTGATAGAACATCAGTGCCATCGAGAAAAAATGTATCAATAATCTGAGCTTGGGCGATTGAGGACGAATATCATCCGCCAAACTCACCATCGAAATCAGGGTAATGCCCAACAAAAACCAGGGGTACTGAAATCCGCTTACGAATGAATATAATAAAACACCGATATAAACAATTATCCCACCCCCACGCAACGTTATCTGCTTATGCGAACTTCGTTCATTCGGTTTATCAATGATATTAAAATGATCGGCTATCCTAAAATAAATCAACTCAATCGCAAATAATACAATGAAAAATAAAATATAAATCATTATTCAAATTTCTTCTTTCTCAAAACTCACTACTCAGAACTACCTACTGCTTACTGCCTACTAGTCAAAAGCTTTTCACCGTTTTCTTCAACCCTTCTTCAGCCCGGAAAGGCATTTTGTCTATTCCCAATGCCTGTTTTATTTTCGCATTAGAAACGACGTAGTTCTCTGTCAATTTCTGTAACCGCTCGGTATTAAGCGGCAAATGCAACACCGTTCCAATTTTTGCTGCCAATTGTACTAACGCTTTGTTCCACTTCCATATTCTGGATGGTTTACCCATAGTAGCTGCCATAAGTGTAATCAATTCATTCGTCGATAAACTCTCATCATCTCCCACATTGTATATACCGCTTGCAACCTCTTTCTCTATCAATTCCGAAATCACAAAACTCAGGTTATCGACAGAGCAAAACGAACGTCTGTTCTCAAAAGCCCCCAACGGATAAGGAATTCCTTTTTTCACCACTTTATACAACAAATTCAAATTCCCCTTATTCCCCGGCCCATGAATCATACATGGTCTTAATATGTAAGTCTTTTGTTCGCTAGAGTTGTCCTCTGGTGACTGTTGACTCCTAACTGTTGACTGCTGACTGTTGACTACTGATTTCTGACTGCCAACTGCCGACTCAGAACTCTTAACTCCTAACTCTTGACTCCCAACTCCCGACTCAGAACTCTTAACTCTGTACTCAGCACTCAGTACACCTAACTCAGAACTCCTAACTCCTGACTTCTTACTTGCTGCTTGCCGCTTACCGCTTACCGCTTTGCTCAGTATATATTCTTCCGCCTTAATCTTACTCTCTCCATACGGCCCCTTCGGACTGGGAATTACATCTTCCGTCAATATCTCTCCCTCAACCTTGTCAGCAGCTGCTTTTACCGAACTGAAAAAAATAAACTTTTTAGCCTCCGATACCAGAAACCAATCATATATTGTCCGGGTTAAACCGGTATTAATATCAAAATAAACCTGCGCATCCGTTTTATTCTTAGTATCGTGTGCCTTCCCGGCTAAATGGATTACCACATCTACGGCAGGAATATACTCCAACTCAGCCCATGTATAGGTCTTTAAAACACCATCTTTCTGTGGAGCAACAATATCTAATCCATAAATAGTATGATTAGATTTTAGTGCATTCACTAAGTTAGTACCAACAAAGCCATGGATGCCGGTGATAAGTATATTCATAAATATAATATCAAGTTGGAATTTTTCACTTCAGGTTTCTATAAAATTTCACCCACTCACTAGTAATAAACTTACTTGAGAATCTATTTAATACTCTTTCGCGTCCATTTAACCCTAATCTTAGTCTAAGGTCTGAATCCAATAATAATTGTTTCATGCAGTGATACAAAGAATCTACGTCTTGAACCTTACAACGAAGTCCTGTTATATTATCAATCATTGCATCTAAAACACCATAAGTATCACTACATATAACAGGTAACCCTAAACAGGAAGCTTCAATAACACTCATCCCAAATCCTTCTCTATAAGTTGGTAAGCAAAAAACGTCTCCAGCTTGAAGAAGTATTTCTGGGGTTGTTGTTTTTCCATAATACTTAAAGTTTATATTTTGTTTTATATTAGTGTATTCCTGTATCCTAGACATATAATCATCCTCGTCAACTCCAACCAGAAGTAAATAAACATTTTTATTCTCTCGAACCAATAAGTTAAATGCCTGCAGTAATTCATCTATTCCTTTATCCTTATTCAGTCTACCCAAAAATACATAAACAATTTGAGTCTCCGAAATTTTCAAATCTTGACGAATCTTATTTCTTACTTCCTTTTGTGGATTGAATCTTTCACTATTAACACCCACAATTGAGCCATCACCAATCACAATGGAGTTCTCATTATTTACAATCTTATGTTTAATCAGATAGTTCCTTTGTGACTCACCATCAACCAATATTCTCGTATTAAGTTTTACGATTAACCAATCAAACGTCATTAACATGTATCTCAAAACACCTTTTTTTGTAGCCCAAACTTGTCCTGTAAAAATATGTATCCGATTAGAAACTTTTGCCATTACACCTGCAAGTGAAGTAATTAATCCCGCCTTGGGCGACACAGAATGTACAGAATAAAAATTGTATTTTTTAAAATATTTATATAACTCTATTACTGCTTTAATATCATCAATAATATTAATGTCACGCTTAATTCGAATAAATTTATATCCAGTTAATTTGAAATTCTCAATTTTATTTAAATCATCCTCCATAAAATCAGCAACTAAATAAATATCATAGTATTCAGATAGTGCTTCAATATGATCTTTTAAAAACGCATCTGCAATGCTAAAAATGCTAACTATAAAGCAAATTCGTTTTTTTATCGTCATAGCAGTTGTATTTTCTAACATCCTAAAAACATTTGTAGCATTTTATTAAACAAATCTTTATATAATAAATAAATATCGACACAAACAGAAAACAATCAATTAATAAATTCAGAGAAGGTCGCGTTTTCACTTAAGTAATAAGATACTCCATAAAGCTCTCCGAACAAACTTCACTAGTGAAAAAAAATATGCGCTATAAAATTCAACCAGATTTATCATTTTATTTCTGTACAAAAAATAAAAATTATCAACAACCCCCATTTCCATTTTCCAAAGCATAGAAGAGAGTGATTTGCTTTTACGTCCTTTAATGGGTACATTATAACAAAATAAGCCTTCATTTAGAACAATGCCCCTATTTGAAAAAACTATCTGGAGCCATAATTTGTAGTCTTCAGCATATCTCTTAGTTTCATCAAAAAGAAACCTTATCAACACATCTCTTTCTACAATAATACTTGATGTAAAGAAACTATTCTTATATAGCATTGATCTAAAAGAAATATCTTTATAATATTTATTCACATTTTTATCTTTATACTTTAACGTACCAATCAATTTACAGTCTAAATTATATCCTAAAACAGCTAATTGCTTTTCAATTTTATCATGTAACCAGGTATCATCTGCATCGATAAATGCAATCCAATTCCCGACTGAGTTAAGAATTCCATAATTTCTAGCTTTTGATGGGCCTGAATTGGGCTGAGTCAGGATTTTCAGATTACTTATATTATTTAATTTCATATAGTCCTGACAAACCATTTCTGTCATATCAGTAGAGCCATCATTTATTATAACAATTTCAAAAACACTTATAGTCTGCGATAAAATAGATTGAATACAAGAGATGATTGTATCTTCTGCATTATAAGCCGGAATTATTACAGATATTTTTACATTTGAATCCATTTATTAGGTATTAGTTCTTGAATAAAATCATTTTGCTTCCCTACATACCATTGCTTTGGTGCAATTACAATTTTGTTCCTATCTTGATTCAGCCACGCACTCCACCAGCTAAAGGTACTATTAGCAATAATGTTATGCTTACAAAGACTCATCATATATAAATCTTCAATAGGTTCATTACCATCCATAAACAAATATTGATCTCCAATGAAATGAAGTTTCGTCCATTCTATATCATCCGAAAAAATATAATACTGAGCATTAGGAAATGAACTATTTATATAGTTTATCGCATTAGAATAATACTCTAAACTGCATAAGTTAAAAATACTTGAATTTGCTTTTATGCTGATATAGTCTCCACGTCTGATATGAATACTAACAGACTGTGAATTGGATATTCTGTCAATCAATTCTGCTTTATTTTTTAAGGAATAAGCATCTAAAACCATTTGACTTCTTAACAATGATTCATTTAAATCTAAATACTTAAACGATTGCCAATACCCATCATAATAACAATTATCTTTTACATCTTGTATGAATTCACTATGAAAGTTTTTTTCAACTTTATATTTTTTATTTAAAAATGGATATAATTGTACAAGTTTTCTTTCAATTCGTTGAAAACTTTTTTTTGAAAAAAATCTCATTTTACGAATATCCTTTTCGGTTGCTACATTTAACTCTAAATTAAAGTTCAATAAAGCAAGAGTTCTAGGCGTAAAATTAGCTATTCTCAAATCAGTTTGGATATCATACACCACATCTTTATTTGTTTTTTTTGCTACATATTGCCCAAATGTATATTGGAAAAGTTGATTCCCTAAGCCTCCGGATATTTTTACAATAATCATATTTACTGAATTATTTTTTTCTATCATTAAACTTATCATAATACCTTAGCATCACTCCTAACAAACAATTCAGAAAAGCCGCTGTCCAAAATGGGGTTTTATTAATTGATATATTCACATATTTTTTTATTATATCTTTTTCTGGAGGCATTAACGGATATTTTTTATCAAATGTTGAAATATCGCGCAAAATAGAAGGCGAATATTTTATTTTACTTAATTTTGGTTTGTGAACTAAATGCTCTGAAAAACATTCTTCAAGAGAAATGGTCTTCCAACCTTGTGCATTCATCCTCATAATTAAGTCTGAATCTGCAAAATAGAAATTATAATCCTTCTCCTCTACGTAATTAACATTATCCAATGCTTCTTTATTATAGAAGCCGTGATTAATTGTCACTATATTCCCCGGCAGCAACCCCACCCTATAAAATGAATGTCTTGGATATTCTCTAAAATAAAAAGCTCCACCACCAACTTTTTCACCTTTGCTCACTCTTTGATTTAATTCATCATACCCCTTTTGTAAAACACCTTTTGACAAAATCAAGTCGTCACTCACCATAACTATCCAAGGAGCACTGGCATATTTAAAAGCAATATTCATAAATTCACCCCAAGAATGTGCTAATACTGAAATTCCTTCTGAATCCACTATTTTAAAGTTCGGCTGTACTATCGTGAGAATATCTTTTTGTTTAGCTAACCAATTACAAGTTCCATCCGTTGAACCTCCATCTATAACAATTATTTCCATTCTTCCTTGAAAACCATTATTGCGAATACTCTCAATAGTTGCTTTTAGGAGCTCCTTCCTGTTTTTGGAACCTAATACGACAGAAATATCATATTTATACATATATTTTATTTTTTCTTTTAATTACAAATGATAAATTTGAGTAATACTTTAATCTTCCCAAACAATAACCAGTGAAAGGAGTAGTGTAAGAAGAACTTAAAAAGGTACCTTCTAAAAATAGTAACATAAACATAATAATACCAATAATAACAAAAATAACACTCTCATTATTTGTAATATTTGCTCTAACATAACATCTATGTATGAAAATAATCAAAACAATTAATATCAATGTAGCACCAAAAATTCCAAAAGTATAAAGTAACTCAGACAATGGAAAATCAATATAACCACCCCCACTTTTATCATCAAGAGTTTGACGAGTTACAAACCCCCTAGGAATAATATATTGTTCAAAATTTTTAAACCTGGCTTGCATATTCTCAATTCTTGAACCATCTCCTGCATCGTCAGCACTACCAGAAAAAGTCATTTGAGTTTTTTCAATAACCCTGTAGTATAACAAAGGGTTATTTTCTTGTAAGAATTTGGTAACTAAAGGTAATAGCAAGAGAAATGTAATAATAAATATCAACAAAAAAAACATCTTTCTCAAAAAATCTTTTTTTCTACTAAAAAACAAAGAAAAACCATAAGATAAAACCAGAGATACGACAAAAACTAATATTTGTCTTCTCATTCCAGCAATTAATGAAAGTATAATGCACAAAACAATTGAAATAAGTAAAATTTTGTTTCGTTTCGTCAATACAGATATGCTTATTAATAAAGGGATAGCCAACATATTACCTATCTCTGCAATTACTGAAGAGTTTCCAGATAAAAAATCAAATGTTGCAAAAAAACTAGTGAATATCCAGCCTAAAATGGAACCTAATGATACAAACATTACACCATTTAAAGTGAAATTATTATCTTTAGAAAATAAGAGATATGCTATTCCAAGTGTAAAATAAGAACGTGAAGACCCCAAAATTTCTTTTAGCGAATAATTATCTGCTATAATTGAAATAAATATCAACGACAACCAAAATATAAAGAAAATAGCGTATCTTAATAATTTAATATTTTCGAAATGAAATCTTTTACGAAATAAGAATACAAACGGGATCAATAGAATCTCTGGTAATGAAAGACTAAAACCCAAAATCCTCATTATAAGAAAAGTACTGAAAGGAGAGAATACAATAAAACCCATTAGAATTAGAAGAAATCTAACAGAAATTGATTGGATATAACTTTCAGAGTTGTTATTTTTCAAAATTACCATTTTTTCACTATTCCTTTTAAGCCATAATCACTCCTATTAAATTTGTTATAGAAATAATATGGATAATCTATAGACACTAATTGAAAGTTCAAACCCGTATTTTAACTGATGTTTTGATTATTATTCAAATCATCAAATTATATATCCACTAATTATTGACCATTCATTTTTTTTCCAAACACATCTATTCACCTTATAAAGCAATGATAATGAAAGAATTTTATTGATCGACATAGATAGGCGATTAGCTGGAATAAAGTTTCGACCCAAAGTAATATATAAAACTCGACGAATTAAGCTTCCAATTTTACCATAGGTATGCGTTCCATTATTTTGGAGAATAGTTGTTGCCTCATTAATATATTCGTTAAAATACAGCGCAGATTTTTGAGTTTCATGAGCTCTCATTCCTCCCAGAGTTGTGCAAACAGTATATAATTCTGCAAAACGAAAAAATTTAGCCCATAAATCAAAATCGCCAGCAAGTTTTAAAGATATATCTATTTTTCCACCAGCTTGTTCCCAAAGATCTCTTCTCCAGAAAGTTGTCTCTTGCTGGATAAAATATGTTGAATGCCAGTTCTTACCCGTCAAATTTAACCCTCTAGAAAAAGCCTTGCCGCTAAATCCACCTCTATTATCTATATTCACTGCTCTACCAAATTTATCCCAAGTAATACCATTTGCAGATGTGAGCCATCTTACTTCGTTAAATTTATTGAAAATTTCGGCTACAATGGAAAAAGTCCAAGGAAGGTATTTATCATCACTGTTTATCCAAGCCATTATATCACCAGTACAATGTTCAAAACCTTTCTGAATTGCCTCATACATACCTTTATCGGGTTCACTGATCCACCATGCTAATTTGTCTTTATACTTATTTATAATACTAATACTTTCGTCTGTACTTCCTCCATCTACTATAATATATTCCAAATTTGGATAGTTTTGATTCAATACAGACTGTATTGTTTCTTCAAGAAAAGCGGCCCCATTATAATTGGTAGTTACGATAGATATTTTGGGCATCAACATAATATTCATTAATCGTGAATTTATTTTAAAATTTATTTAACGTTTCGATAACACGGTGAATTTCATTTTCAGTATGTCCATATGAGATTGGCAAACTCAAAGTAGTATTATGTATTTCTTCTGATATAGGATAGCTATCTTTTATAACTCCATTCATACATGTCTGTTTATTTGGAGGAATTGGATAGTGAATTTCTGTTTTTATGTTGTGCTGAAGCAAATAATCTTTTAAGACATCTCGTTTTGGATGCCTAATATTGAAAATATGGTAAACATCAAAATAATCTTCGGATATAATCGGTTTAATAAAATCTTCTTTCAGCTCATTCATGTAAATTGATGCTAGATTACGTTTATGATCTGTTATATCGTTCATATATTTAAGTTTTACGGATAAAAGGGCTGCTTGAATTTCATCCAATCTAGAATTATAGCCAATATAATCATTTTGATATTTTTTTACAGACCCATAGTTTCGCAAAGCTTTTAATTTATTTAAAACTTCAATATTATTCGTTGTAATAGCACCCGCATCTCCAATGGCTCCTAAATTTTTAGTCGGATAAAAGGAAAAAGCACCTAGGCCAAATGACCCTACAAGTTGACCTTTATACTTAGCTCCATGAGCTTGTGCACAATCCTCTATTACAACTAAATTATATTTTGTAGAAATATCCATAATAGAGTCCATTTCACATGATTTACCATAAAGATGAACAACTATGATAGCTTTAGTTTTTTTTGTAATCTTTTCATAAATCAGAGTAGGATCAATATTATACGTATTGATGTTAGGTTCAACTAAAATTGGTTTTAGATTACAATGTAATATTGCTAGAATTGTTGCGATATAGGTATTTGACGGTACTATTATTTCTGATCCTTTTGGAAAATTAAAGACCTTTAAAGATAATATTAAAGCATCTAAGCCCGAAGCAACACCAACAGAATATTTTGTATGACAAAAACTACTAAAATTATCTTCAAATTTCCTAACGCTATCTCCTAAAATATACCAGCCACTTTCAAGTACAGTTCTAAAAGCAGAGATATATTCTTCATAAAATTGCATATTAGAATTAAGCAAACTCTCATATTCTATCATAGGGTTCATATATATAGTCATTAGAGTTATAAAATTCAGAAGTTAACACCATTAAAATTGCATCTCTTGAAAAATTATACATCTTGTGCCAATCATCCGCATATAAAATTAGTCCCTTATGAGGTTTGTTAAGTACAAATTCTTCTTGTTTAACTCCGTTGTCACAAAAAATAGTACATGTACCTTGAATACATATTGCAATTTGAATTGTTTTATGATGTCGGTGCCCCCCCCTTTCAGACTCATCTACTCCGTATATATAGAAAATACGTTTAATGTCAAATGGAGCTACTTTTTCTATGACAGTTAAGTTGCCTCTTATATCAGTAAATGTTTTTAAATCAATGAGTTTTGCCATGTTCTAAATATTTTTTTATAGAGATGAAATTTCTAATTATTTTAATCAATAATGAATTTGTTACAATGATATTATTTATATAAATATAACACTCCACACTAAGGACAGTTTTAAATAAAGATCGAGTTTGATATCTCATAATTTGAGCATCATTCTCGTTTTTAATATTATATAGGGCCTTTATATAGGGCTTATATATATACTTTGATATTAATCTATTATTTTTATTATTATACCCCAACAAGCCTGATGAAACAATGTTTTTGTTTAACATTCTAAGCCCGTGATAATGATAAAATATTATTTTACGGCCATTTATATACAGACAATCATTAAAATACGAGAATGTGTACGAATTTAAATTCCAAGGAGCTACTCCACATCCGATAATATCAATTTCATAAACGCCATCATACTGCTGAGACCATTTTTCCAAATACTTTTGATCTGCAAATTTATTATTCTCTAAACGATCATAACACCAATCGATACAGTCTCTTCTCCATTCATTTAAGCATGCAATTCCATCAGAGTCATTCTTAAATATTTGAAAACTCACATTGTATTTACCATAGATTTCTTTATGCTTCAAATCTTTTGAGAAGTTATGAGGCGTAATTAAAATTGAATAATTTTCTAAATATGAAAATATAACATTAGGATCACTAAAGAATAAAATATCTGCATCTAAAGAACAAACATGAGGTATCTTGTATTTCTCTAATAAAAATAAGGGTAAACAAGGGCTCAGTGTAAAGTAATATTCTATCTTGCTTCTGTTAACTTTACATTGCATTAACTCCGTATCTTTCTCTTCAATTTCACATAGAGAAAGGGCAATAACCTCTGGAAAGCTGCTACTATTATTAATAAAATAGTCTAAAACAGAATTATCAAGACACAATATGTATAAAGTGAATTGATTACAATACTTTTTAAGAGATCCATAAAGTAAAAGACCTCTTGAAAGATAATTATTATCGAAATATGTGGTTAAATATATCATTTATTTTACGGCTTCTATGAATAATGAGTCTGGCTTTCGAACGTTTGAATCTTTTCCGTCTAAACAATAATCTACCCAATTGTCAATATCACTAGTAAACGCATCTTTTATTTGAATATTTTTGAATCCACTCAAGGTTAATAGATTCATTAGAGAATATCTATCATACATCCATTGATGAATTTCTCCTCCTAATCTAAATCGTCCAATTCTATATGCCTTAAAATCAACTCCTATTATAAACAATAGCATATTTTTTATCCGTCGAACTTTTTTAAGAATATATATTTTAATTTTGATGACAGTATTGTCAATATTTGAAATGGAGAACCTCTTTATTGGAGAGAGGGAAGTATTATTTCTAAATGCTCGTCCTTCATCTCCAATTCTTTCAAAAACAAAATCTTCGTTGATTATTGTTTCCTGAGTTAAAAAAAATCCCATACGACCTCCACTCTGATTTCTCACTGTTTGGTCAAACATTTCTAAAAGCATCCATTCATAATTAGCTGCTGCTATTTTATCTATTGGATTTTGAAAACTTTTCTCCAAACAATTCAAATATATTCTTGCTATTTGCTCAAGATCTGGTATAGCAATTCTGAGAATCCCCCCTGGCTTTAACACTCTGTAACATTCTTCAATAAGATGTATTCCATCTTCTTTCGAGAAATGTTCTAAGACATGTGAATGATATACAAGATCAAATGTATCATCTTTAAATGGTACCCCCCTCAATAAATTATGTTTAATCACATTTTTACCATGTGAAATAAAATCAATATTTATCCATTCCATTTTGTTCGAATAATGGTTTCCACAACCTATGTTTAAATATTTCATTTTATTATAATACCCCGTAATGCATTTAGACTACAAGTGATTTTAGATTGTTTATATTTCTATTTAATAATTTGTTTATCATTTGAATAACCGTAAAACTGGAAATTTTTGAGAGTATTCTTGTTTTATAACATTCAAAAGACTTAGCGTAGTTTCAACAAATCATAAATTGGTCACAGAGTTGAGAAAAGAGCGTTTCAATTCGTTTTTTAGTTTTTCTGAAAAGATAGAATTGCGTCTGAAAATCATGTTGATTAACTCTTATAGACACTTTTAATTATATTTAGTTTGAAGTAAATAAATTGAGTTGATAATCAGTGCTTAAATAACCTTTATCACCAATCAAAACACAAGAAGACAAGATGATTTTTAGGTTTTTTTTTAATTAAATATTATGTACAGCGGCTAGAGTGAGTTCTAAATTGACAAAAAACACCAGTAGAACAACATACAGCGTATAATTTGTAATCATAAAAATGCAACTTTTAACTATCGCAATAGCCTTTGGATGGACTTATCAAAAAGTTTTCTTAGCAAATGGTAGTTCTTAAGGAACGACTTAGTTTACAAATTTCCAAAGGCAAGCTGTCAACACTAAAATAGTTTTCTAAACAAGTCTACTTTTCCGCTAACGCTTTTCGGATTCGCTCCTTTATAAAAAATAATCTTCGTTTTCGACGATTATAAACACTGCTTTAAATTTTAGAACTAAAAAAAACAAGAATAGTTATAAATAATTGATATTCAGAATCAATACTTTGGAATTCTACCGTTATATCTAAAGCAATTAATTCAATATCACTTAAACGTGGACAATGAACTTGATTTATAAATTAACTTTTTTCTCACAAATTGCTTTAATATATCGAGAATTTTCTCATACTTTGTTAGACAGTTGTTTATTTTATTTATACAATTGATAGTCATAAAAATACACTGATATTCACAAAAACAAACATCTTTGTTTATTTCAATTTAATAAATGCACAAAGAGTCAAATTATGTAATTTCTATTTGTTGTCAAAATGAAAAATTAAAAACTAACAACTATACATTAACAAACAAAAGACCTATCCAACATGCTTCTAACCGTCTATTTAATATTATATTTTTATCACAAAAGCTTTCAAATTTTCCAATTAATTTATAGTTGCTAAAGTATGAATTAAATCTATCTTCATTAAAGAACCAACACGGATAACTCGCAGAATATATATTATCATGCACTCGCTGTACCGTTAAAATATCTTGCTGAGTATCAACAAAGGGTGTTCTATCAATGATTATAAACGGTATATTTAACAATAAAAAATCATTTAACCACTTATATGGATCCTCTAAATATTGAATAACACAACTTAAAAGTAATACATTTGGAGTCATTTCATTCAAACAGTCATCAATTGTGTCATAAAAAAACAAATGATCATCTTCAAACACCTCTTTGCCTCTTCTTACAAAATGGGGTTGTTCGACAATACACCATTTTAAATCGGACAAGCCACTTAGAAATTCTTTATTTTGGTAGTAACTACTGCCCAGACTTCCTCCAAAATCTAATACGCAAAGTTTGTTGTCATTTTCAATTGCCGCCTTTTGTAATCCAGATAAAAGCCCCCAACTGTATTGAATATTATTAAAAATAACACTATCTCTTTCATAAACAGCTTTTCCATTTTTTACTTTAAGAAGAGAATCTGAACACTTTTCTAGGATTTTAATATCATCATAACCATCAAAACAAAATTTCTTTGCATCTTCCCATGAGGAATAATTTCCTTTCCAATTTGAACTATTTCTTGAGATACGATCAACGAGTTTTTGAAAACGATAAATTAAATCAAAAATAGTTTTTTTAAAAATAGAAGTGATATTCTGCATATATTTTTTTTTGGGTAAGTATGTATTATATAATCTAAGTATGCTCTATAGAACCAAGTTGAATCGCAGATAGGAATCTTACGCAAATCAATAAAATCTATTGGTTCTTGATATATTTGATTATCTTCACAATGTATTCCAGAATTGTCAAGGCCAATATTTCTAACAATTTGATTTGTAGGATGAAGACAATATTTATCTTCGAGGAAAAGAGATGCATGCCACCTGATAGCCCATGAGTCATTTTTTCCTGCAATTTGATCTTCCAGCATTTTGACGTATTGATGTGTCCCTCTTCTATTAAATTGATATTGAAGGTGATTTCTTTTTATATGAGAAAGTAATTCTGGAGCATCGGGATTAAATAGATTCCATGACCTTTCCCATGTAGCCCATCCCCAACAATCTCCCCCTTTTAAAAAGAATGTAGATTCTTTATAATGAGATGTATTTAAATGATAATTCCAACTATGAATACAGCCGACGTTTAATTCCTTTTGATACATATAAAGCGCTCCATTCATATAACGTAAAAATCCTTTTGAAGTTACTATATCATCTTCAAGAACAATCACTTTACCAAATTTATTTATAACTTCTGATACTCCTGAGATTATGTTTTTGGCTAAGCCATAATTACAACTACGCTCAATGATAGTTACAGAATTAAATCCATTTATTGACTTCAAATATGCTCTAACTTGAGAAACACTTTCGATATCATTTTCTTTACTACCGTCAGAAAAAATAAATAAATTTGAATTTATTGCCAGTTCATTATTTTTTAGAGCTTCAATAGTTTGTTGTGTATGCCAAAGTCTATTGTACGTAAAAAGGACAATAGGAGCAAAATCGGAAGTTACCATATTGGATTAGTAAATTTATGTATATACATTCAATTATCAAATTGACATCTTTTTAATAGAGTAGTTTTGTGATAATGTGGTAGACCTGGTACATGTCCAAAATACTCAATAATTTTCCAATTCTTAGACTCATTAGATTTTAAAAATGATTAGACAATACTCTCTTTCTGAATTATCAATTAAAAGATATCCATTTTGTGATACTTTTGTAAGCTAATGCAAAAGGCAAGAAGGACGAGCTCTTCAATCAATGACAATCAAATCAAAAGAATTCTCTGGATAAAAATCAATTATCTCGCATATTTTTCAAAAGAATAATCCAAATAGCTGTTATCGATCTATGAATAATCCATCGGATTAATAGCACAATATGTGACTTAGTCTAATTCTAATCTTCTTTCAGCCATTATTAACTCATAATCTACATTTCTTAAATTATATTGGCCGAGTAGTTTTTCTACTTCATTGTACCATTCCTTATTGTGCTCAATTGAAATGACCTCCCTTAACCGATTTGAAAAGAATATTGTAGAGTAACCTGAACAATAATCATTTATCTTCATATTGTCATTCAGATACATCTTCAAAAATGAAATTGCTTTCAAATTCATCCTTGAAGTGAAAGTTTGAATAGATTGCATTAGTTTATTATGGTTCAGTTTTTACATGTACTATAGTCTAATATTGCATTAACTAAAATACCAATAGACATTTCTCTCTTAGATTCAAGTAGAAAATAATAAAATAATCATGTTATTTTATTATTATTTTAAAATACTCATAGTTTCTTTTAATTTAAAGATGAAGAATAAAGCTTTCGTTTTAATATAAAATAATTCTCTTGTACGTGGGTTAAAATAATCAAAAAAATAAGTTGCTATCATTTGTGCTATAAGAGTTGAAATCGCAGCACCTAAGCCTCCAAGAATAGGAATTAGAATAAAATTGAGAACGACATTAGCAACAGCGCCCCATAAAGATCTATAAAGTGAAAGCTTTGTAAGACCTTCAATAATCAAGTATTTTCCACTAGCAACTCCAATAAAAACAAATATCCCAGTCCAAATATGTACAGATAAAATAGCACCAGCAGCCTGAAAATTTAAACCATATAGTAAAACAATTATATTTGTTGAAAACAATGCAACTATAATTGCGATAGGGAATGAAATAATTACCATAAGACTAATGAAAGCCTGCATCCTTTTTATATATAGATCATGACTGATTTTTTTTGCATTTATAATTGCTGGAAACAAAGATCCTCCAATTGCCATAGGAATAAAATACCACAATTCGCTAATTTTAACTGCTGCTGAATATATACCAACAGTTTTGAAGTCAGTCATCTGTTTGAGCATTAACTGATCAATACGCATATAAACCATAATAGCAATGCTTGATATTATGAGTGGCCAAGACTGTTTAAGCATTTTAAAAGCAAGAGATTTGCTGAAATTCCACGTTGCAAAACGAAGTTGCTCTTTCGAATAAAAATAGACTAAACCTATTGCGACAATTAATGAATCTAAAACTGTAACAATTACAAAATAAATTAAATCAGCTTTGACAACAACCAAAAAAAGACGAATTAAAGAATTAAGAATAAGACTTATAATATTTGCCTTGACTAAATATTTAGCTTTAACCTGAGATTGAAAATAAAAATCAATAATAAAAAATGGTTGAAAAAGTAAATTGATTAGAATAATGCATATATATGTATTTGTTTGACTGTCGTTTACGTTAAACAAAAATGTTATACAAGTAAGTATTATAGATAAAACCACTCCAAAACACTTTAGAACAAATCCAGTTCCGAGTACCTTATTTTTTTTTTGGGGATTTATTATTAATTCATTAATAATAATTTCATCAAGGCCTAAAGGTGCTAAAATTGTAAAAATAGCAACAAACGCCGCTGCATAATTTAAAATTCCAAAATTTGTAGGGCCTAAATATCGAGCTACATATAAACCAACAAACAGACCAATTATTAAACGAAGTAACTTTTCTCCGACTAACCAAGTAGAGTTAAAAAAATATCTCTTCAATCCTGAATTTGAAATCGTTCTTTTTTTTATATCAATCAAGGTTTGTCTAGTTGACTCAAAATTAATCATAAGTTATTTTATTTTCCAATAGAAAAGTAATTAAATCCACTTTTTTCTAGCTCTTGTCTGTCATAAATATTACGTCCATCAAAAACGACTTTCTGTTTCATGTTATTGTACACTATGGTCCAGACTGGAAGTCGAAACTCTTTCCATTCAGTCACCAATATTAAAGCATCTGCATTCAAAGTTGCATCATACATATCTTTGCAATAACTAATTTTATCTCCGATTCTGCGTTTACACTCATTCATCGCAATAGGATCATAAACTTTCACAATACATCCTGATTTTACCAATAAATCAATTAATACTATTGATGTAGATTCACGCATATCATCAGTGTTTGGTTTAAAAGATAATCCCCATATACATATTGTTTTACCTTCTAAGTTTGACTTGAAGTGCTTTTCTAGTTTATGAAACAGAACTTGTTTTTGGTATGCATTTACGCTCTCTACGGCTTTCAGTACACGCAATTCGTAACCATTTTTGTCTGCTGTTTGTATGAGAGCTTTTACGTCTTTAGGGAAACATGATCCACCATAACCGCAGCCTGCATATAAAAATTTACCTCCAATGCGTTGGTCAGTACCTATGCCTTTGCGCACCATATTTACATCTGCACCAACAAGTTCGCATAAATTGGCCATGTCATTCATAAAGCTGATACGAGTGGCTAACATTGCATTGGCAGCATATTTTGTCATTTCGGCAGAAAGAATATCCATAAAAATAACCCGAAAATTGTTTAGTAGAAATGGACGATAAAGTTTTGTAATTAATTCTTTGGCCTTCTCACTTTCTACTCCTACTACTACCCGATCAGGACTCATGAAGTCTTTAATGGCATCACCCTCTTTTAAAAATTCAGGATTAGAAGCTACATCAAATTCTATTGAAACTCCTCTTTTATCTAATTCGGCTTGAATCGTTTGACGAACTAATAACGCAGTTCCAACCGGAACAGTACTTTTAGTTACCAACAAAACATACTGTTGCATATTTTGCCCAATTGTATGAGCCACTTCAAGTACATATTTTAAATCGGCACTACCATCAGCATCGGGTGGTGTTCCAACTGCACTAAAGATAACCTGAATATCATTTAATACTGATGTCAGATTTGTAGTAAAATGTAATCTTTCTGCTTTTACATTTCGTTGAACCATGTCTTCCAGACCGGGTTCATAAATAGGGATTACTCCTTTTTTCAGACCTTCGATTTTCCGTTCATCTATATCTACACAAGTAACATCAACACCCATTTCGGCGAAACAAGTTCCTGAAACCAAACCGACATAGCCGGTTCCTACAATAGCTATCTTCATTAATGAAAAATTATAAAATTATGGCTTTAAAATAAAACTCTTTCAGCATTTTATACTAAAAATGTATCTCACTATATTTTAGTTACATTTATCTAATAAAGTGTATTAATATCACACTGCTTAGTTTTTGAGCACAAGATTCTGTTATAGTTAATTTAAAAACCTCAATATCTGTAATGTTCCGGTTTGTAAGGTCCATTAGCATTTACCCCAATGTAGTCAGCTTGTTCGGGAGTAAGTACCGTCAGTTTTACGCCCAATTGCTCAAGGTGTAAACGGGCTACTTCTTCGTCCAAATACTTTGGCAAACGATATACATCCACTGCATAATCTTTTGTGAATAACTCAATTTGCGCCAAGGTTTGATTGGTGAACGAATTACTCATTACAAACGATGGGTGACCGGTAGCACAACCAAGGTTTACCAAACGTCCATCAGCTAAAAGCAAAACACATTTTCCATCAGGGAAAATATATTTGTCAACCTGGGGTTTGATATTTACAAGCTCGATGCCCGGATATTGTTTCAATTTTTCCACCTGAATTTCATTGTCGAAGTGACCGATATTACAAATGATAGCAGCGTCTTTCATTTTCGCAATGTGCTCAATACGGATAATATCTTTGTTTCCAGTTGTCGTTACGTAGATATTTCCTTCAGCCAATGCCTCTTCAATTGTAGTTACTTGGAAACCTTCCATCGAAGCTTGTAGGGCACAAATAGGATCAATTTCGGTAACAATAACACGAGCTCCGTATGCCAACATAGAACGGGCACAACCTTTTCCTACATCACCATAACCGCAAACAACCACTACTTTTCCGGCCAACATAATATCGGTAGCACGTTTAATACCATCCGCCAACGATTCGCGACAGCCGTACAGGTTATCGAATTTGGATTTGGTAACCGAGTCATTTACGTTGAAAGCAGGGAATAACAGTGAACCTTCTTCCAGCATTTGGTACAAACGGTGAACTCCGGTAGTGGTTTCTTCAGACACACCACGAATTTCAGGTATCATGCGCGACCAAATACTACCGTCTTCTTTCAATACATTTTTCAGAATGGCATACAATAAACGTTCGTCATCGCCACCAGCAGCTTTGTCAAGCACCTTAGCATCTTTTTCGGCTGCTCCACCCACGTGAATCATCATGGTAGCATCGCCACCATCGTCAACAATCACGGTTGGGCCTTTATGTCCTTCAAAAGTCAATGCCTGAAGCGTACACCACCAGTATTCTTCCAGTGTTTCACCTTTCCACGCAAAAACAGGAACACCCGAAGCAGCAATAGCAGCGGCAGCATGGTCCTGAGTAGAATAGATATTGCAACTGCACCAACGTACTTCGGCACCAAGTTCAACCAATGTTTCGATAAGCACGGCAGTCTGAATAGTCATGTGAAGCGAACCCATGATACGAGCTCCTTTCAATGGTTTTTGCTGACCATATTTTGCACGCAATGCCATCAAACCCGGCATTTCTTTTTCGGCTAATTCTATTTCTTTGCGACCAAAATCGGCCAACGATATATCAGCTACTTTATAAGGTAATGTGCTGAATAATTCGGTTGTACTCATGTTTATTTTTATGTGTTTTGTTTTTAAGACTGGAAAACTAAGTAATGGAAACTATATAATGTCGTATTTCTTAATTCTTCCACTTTCGTGTAAATTTGTGAAATTCGTGGTTTAATGATTATTTAAAACCACGAATTGCACGAATTTCCACAAATTAATTCGAGAAATAATTTGTGGGAATATGAATTGTCACAAATGAATATACGACATTTAATTGTTCGTCCTACTTATAAGCCGAATTCAGCTTTAATGTCGGAAACTTTATCTGTCTTTTCCCAGGTAAAGAGTTCTACTGTACAGCTGATTTCCTTACCATTACCATCTTTGAACGATTTAGTAACTTCGACAGGCGTGCGACCTACATGTCCATAAGAAGCTGTTTCTTCGTAAATAGGATTGCGCAGTTTCAGACGTTCTTCAATAGCTTTTGGACGCATATCGAACAATTTTTCGATTTTGGCTGCAATTTCGCCATCGTTAAGTTGTACCTGAGCACTTCCGTAAGTATTTACATACAAATTCATTGGTTTCGCAACACCAATTGCATATGCCACTTGTACCAATACTTCGTTAGCAAGGCCGGCAGCAACAATATTCTTTGCAATATGGCGAGCTGCATAAGCAGCCGAACGGTCTACTTTCGAAGGATCTTTACCAGAAAATGCACCACCACCGTGAGCACCTTTTCCACCATAAGTGTCAACAATAATTTTACGACCAGTCAATCCTGTATCGCCATGAGGTCCACCAATTACAAATTTTCCGGTTGGATTTACGTGAAGCACGTAATCTTCTTTGATTAATTGTGTAAACTGAACGTCCAATGCTTTCACACGAGGAATAAGTATGTTTTTTACATCTTCGCGGATAGTCGACAACATTTCCTCGTCGGCTTGTTCTTGTGATTTTGTAGCTGTTGGTTTTGAAAAATCATCGTGTTGGGTCGAAACTACGATTGTATGTACTTTTACAGGTTGATTGTTATCGTCGTATTCGATGGTTACCTGTGATTTTGAATCAGGACGCAGGTAGGTCATGAATTTTCCTTCGCGACGTATAGCTGCCAGTTCTTCAACCAAGGCATGCGACAAATCCAATGCGATTGGCATAAGATTTTTAGTTTCCTTTGTAGCATATCCAAACATCATTCCCTGGTCGCCGGCACCCTGATCCATTGGATTGGCACGTTCAACTCCCTGATTGATATCACTCGATTGTTCATGCAAAGCAGAAAAAATTCCGCATGAATCACCATCGAATTTATATTCGCTTTTAGTATAACCAATGCGGTTAATTACCCTACGGGCAACTTCCTGCACATTTACATATGCACTTGATTTCACTTCGCCGGCTAATACAACCTGTCCGGTTGTAACAAGCGTTTCGCACGCAACTTTTGAGTTTTTATCCTGTGCTAAAAAATTGTCAAGCAAAGCATCAGAAATTTGATCGGCAACTTTGTCTGGATGACCTTCCGAAACCGATTCAGATGAAAATAAATATCCCATAATGATTATATAATAAATAAAATAAATAATTATCAGTAAAAAAACTAATACATCCTTGTTTATATTTTGCCTTAAAAATCAGCAAAAAAACATATTAGTATCACATATGAAGAAAGATATTGAAATGAAAATGTCGTAAATCTAATACAGAGATCTATTTACATGAATAAAATATAGACCCATTGAACTCTTTAGAACAATCTTTCATGTTTTAGAGTATATTGCCGAAGTATTAAACGTCTTACCAAAGTTTTAGCACTATTTTTATTGTATAAGTCAAGAAAGTTTCTTCCTATCCCTTCTCTTTCTTCGACGATAAAGTAAGAGAGTTTCAATTTTCAGTCTCCAGCGTTTGAGCTCGATTTAATGGTTGTTTCATTACTGCATACTTATTTTACATATATGCAATTAGATTTTTCATATCCGTAAACTCGTTTTACTTATCCGTAATTAGAGTTTTCATATGCGTAATTGAGCTTTTCATATGCGTAAATTCATTTTTCTTATACGTAATGAGAGTTTTCATATCCGTAAACTCGTTTTACTTATCCGTAATTGGATTTTTCATGTACGTAATAGAGCTTTACTTGTCCGTAATAGAGCATTACATATCCGTAAACTCATTTTACTTATCCGTAATTCAGCGTAGTTTCTCGCAAAAAGCCATGTGGCCTTCGTCATTGGCCGCGTGGTCTTTCACTTTGGCCGTATGGTTTTTCTCGTTGGCCGTATGGTTTTCTTTATTGACCATGTGGCCTTCGGCTTCAGCTATGTGGCTTTTCACTTTGGCCGTATGGCTTTTCACGTCGGCCATGTGGCCTTCCTCATTGGCCGCGTGGCTTTTTAGTATTTATATGCTTCTAATCCGGGTAATCAGATCCTGGTTGAACCACGAATAACGGGAACGAATAGTTGGCAGCTAATAACAAACGAAGGCTTTTGTAAATTGGTACAGAGTATAGAGAAGTATAGAGTATCGAGTTATGAGTATCGAGTAAAGAAAAGTATTGAGTTATCAGTATTGAGTGTGGAGTACGGACTCATAACTATTGACTCAGAACTCAGAACTATATTCGGAACTAATTACTCAAAACTCAGAACTATCCTATACTCCTACCTATTCTTTCAACGCATTTTTCAAAAACATAGCTCCCAGCAAATAGAACATAATCAGGAAACCACCTAAAACTCCACCTGTAGCCATAGCTTTGGCTTTGCCTAATCGTTCTTTCTCCAACGGGAAACGAGGGGTATCGATAATCTGCACAATCGGAGTTTCACGCGCTAAATCGAGTTTCAACGCTTCCAGATTCTTCAGTACCTCGGTATAAACCGTATAATAGAGTTGTGAATTAGATTCTTGTTTTTGCTTGGGTACAGTAGCATAGGTAAGTGCCTGATTAATGTTCACCTGTGAATACCCTGCACTTTTATAAAGAGATGAATCGTACAATTTTTTAATAGAATCCGCCTTGGCTTGCATCATAGTGATATTGGCCCGGCTTTGCGCCGTACGGGTTTCTTTGTAAAAACCATACGTTTCCGCCATCAACTTCTCTTCAAATAATTTTGAAAAAACTTCATCTTTGCTGGTAAAACTTACATTTACAAAACTCAATTTTTTATCCTTTCGGGCAATGGAAAGTGATTTCGACTTGATTATTTCATTATAAAAGCCATTCATCACACTGTCCTGCGTACGGGTAAAAGTTTCGCGCGTTTGTCCGATAGGGAAAATAAGTGCTTTAAGCTCTGGATTGGCGCTCTTTTCCCAACCTTTACGCAATTCATTAAACTGAATATATACTTCCACTAAATTCTGTTTCTTTCCCTGATACACCACCGGAGATAAAAGCGTTTGCTGTATGGTATGAGGCGATTGCATAATTTCCAACAAATTATCCCCACTGAATGCGCCACTGCTTCCACCACCCAGCATACTACTTAATCCAAATGAAGAAGCTAAATCAGCCAATCCACCGCCTCCTGAACTTTTCTCCACCAAAGCAAATGAAAGATGAGCGGTATATTTGGGTGGAGTAAGCAAGGAAGTGATTAAGCCGATAACAGCTCCACCCAATCCAAAGACTAATATAATGACCCACTTTGTTAGCAGGTATTGCCACCACTCTTTGGCTTTCACTATCAATTCCTTCAACGATATTTCGTCGTTGTTTATCGTAGTTCCGTTTTGCTCTGTGTTCATATGTTTGTATAGGATTGTTTAAATGTGATTAGATGTGTAGGTGTGTGATTGTATAGTTGTTGAGATGTGTAAGTGTTTAATTACTGTTTACTGTTTACTGTTTACTGTTTACTGTTTACTGCTTACTGCTTACTGCTTACTGCTTACTTTTTACCGCTTGCTTTTTACCGCTTGCTGCTACTTAAAACTATTTCTTTACAACCGAATAAATAAGAACCATAGCCGATGTTACCGACGATAAAATACCAACTGTTTCTCCTGCCGTTAAAGGACTCTTAGTTTCAATTGGTTTTTCAGGTACGATAATACGTGCTCCAGGTGCTAAGCGGGGATAAAATCGGATACCCAGGAAAGTCTTCGTACTTTTAACTGTACCGTTGGAGTAAAGAACAAATACTTTCTTTTTTTGCGCCTGCTCGGTAAAACCACCGGCACTATGGATATACTTGCTTAATTTTGTTCTACCTTGATAGGCTACATAAGTTGGGAATAAAACTTCCCCCAATACACGAATGGTTTGCATCTCACGAGGAACATAAATATTATCACCGTCTTCCAGCAATAAATCTTCCTTTCCACCCGGATGTTTCATAATCTCTACCAGATTAATTCCAACAATACCTTCATTTTTAAATACTTTGTCAACATACTTAGCATCCTGAATACTGTCTTTTAAGGCTTTAGTAGCAGTAAGTTCTTTAGTATTTGGAGTAGCAGCATTCAACTTATTTTCGGAAGCATTGATAAATAATTTTTTAGAATTCTCTTTCGCGATTTTATTTAATTTCACTTGAATCCCAACTTGGTTTTCTGTCCGAATCAAATAAGCACCGACAGGATACGCATAGTTGGTAAAACCACCTGCACGTTTAATTACATCAGAGATGCGTTCTGCCTTATTACTAACAGAATAGTCTCCGGGTTGAAGAATCTCACCTTCTAATTTTACTAAACGAATATCTTCAAAGCCTGAGATGGAACGAACAAACACCCTGTCCCCATTTTCGAGAATCATATCAGCCCCTTTCTTGAAGTTCATATCTTTATCCATTGCAAATTTATATACAATGGTTTTCTCATTGGTTTTATGGAGTCTCTCCGGATCCTTTATAATTCTAACTAATTCAATTGAATCGGGATTGGCTCTTTCAGTAAACCCTTTAGCCTTCACAATCAAATCCTTCAACGTCATATTTTCAACAAAATCAAATTCCTTTTGAACTTGAACAGCTCCCGAAATAGAAACAAATTTCTTTTCACGATAATCAAAAACGCTAGCAATCATCACCGAGTCATCTTTTTGAAGCAATACGTCTTCGGCGGTTCCTTTCAGCACATCGCCCAAATTAAATCCTAAAATCTCGGGGATTTGATTGGGTTGTTTCCGATTGATAAATGCCAGATTCATATAGGCATCATCCTTCAATCCATTGGCCTTTGTAATTAATTGTCTTACAGTCATTCCAGCTTCCAACGCATACGCTCCGGGACGATAAACCGAACCGGCAATATCCACGCGGTTATCAAATCGTTTAGAAGTAGAGGCAACGTAACAGGAATCACCTGTTTGTAACTTAAACGTTGCATATTGATTTTCTGGGACATCAACTACTGTTTTCCCATTATTTTTTAGACGAATGGTTGTAATTACAGATTTATTAGCATTATCGTTATACCCTCCGGCAAATCGAACCAACTGTTGAAGAGTTTCGCCGAGTAAAGCTTCATATTTACCTTCGCGTTTTACAGCACCTGAAATACTAACCCGTTCTTTATACGGATCAATTTTTACAATATCCTCATCCTGAAGGGACACATTGCTAGCCAATGCACCATCTAATAAGAAACCGTACACATCGACATTGGCAATTACTTTACCATGTCTAATAACTTTAATGTCACGCATGGTTCCGATAGAATCAGGTCCACCACAAGCGTACAGTGCGTTGAATGCGGTAGCCAACGAAGGAAGTGTATAAGTTCCCGGACGGGTAGCTTCACCCACTACCATAACACGAATACTGCGAATTTTTCCGAGACTAACATTTATTTGAGAATTTGGGTAAATCCCTGAAAGTCTGCTTTTAATCGTTTTGGTTACATTTTCAACAGTTTGTCCACTCACTTTGATTGGACTAACATTGGCAATTCGGATATATCCTTCGGGTGTCACCTTGGGTTTGTAATTAGCTTCATACATCCCCGAAATATCAACAATCAACTCATCGTAGGTTCCCAATATATAATTAGGTGGGGTTGGAATATTCAGGTTGGGTTCAAAAGTAAGATTTTGTTTGCTAAACAAATATGAACCAAAAATATCACTTGGTTTAACAGGCTTGTTTTGTTCATTGTTGTTATTTTTCTTAGCAGCAAATTCTTTACTTGCAGAACCGTTTTGTTCCGAATTATCGCTGATGGATCTTTCGGTAACTTCATCCTGAGTTGTGTTGGTTGTAGCGGAAGTTCCACCCTTCATTTTTTTATAAGCTGCCACTTGCTCGGGACTCAGTTTGCTCAAATCGATATTCTGAGCCACTAAACTGCCCATTATAAACAAGAAAATTGCGACAAATTTTATTTTCTTCATAAATATATTTTGAAAATTGTTTGTTATTCTGTTTTACTTTATAAACCCTTAGGGCGCAAAAAAGCTCGTCAGTCCCATTCAGGACGACGGTTAAAAATTTTATTTATCTATTTACCAATTATTTATTTCTTCAAAATCCAATTTCACGGAAAGTGAATTGAAAATAATCAGCCTATTTCTTCTATATTTTTGTAGTCAGATCTCTTTACTCAGAACTCTAAACTGCCTACTGTTTACTGCTGTCTACAGTTTCTTCACAAACGATTTCGGAACAGTCGTCAAAGCACAACCTAATTTCTCCAGACGAACCAATACTTTGTAGCTTCCCTTCATTTCAACCAATTCACCAAGAAGTCCTTCCAAAGGACCTTTTGTTATAATAATCGATTCACCCTTATCAAATTGTTCATTAGAAAACTCAACCACTTCTTCTGCTTTATCAACCATAAGTTGAAGAATAGCGATTTGATTTTCAGGTATTGAAACCGGATTTCCACGTTCCGATACAAAATTCAAAGCACCATACACATTCACAACTTTCTTGAAATCATCTTCATTTATCTTCACAAATATGTACCCATTAACCACAGGCACAATCACTTCCTTCACACGATCACTCCAGATTCGCTTCACTTTTTGAAGAGGCAGATAATGCTCAATTCCCAATGAGGTAAATCGCTCACTGACCTTTTTCTCTGCCCTTGGAGCAACATAAACAGCATACCATTTTTTCTCGTTTTGTTTCATCAATCCAATCTACTAAAAATCGCGTATGTTTACTCTCCTCACTCAAAACTATTTACTGTTTTACCGCTTACTGTTTACTGCTTAGTAATCACAGTCGTCCATCTACCCATCTTCTGTCGATCACTGCCTTAGCATCAAAAACCACAGCTCCAGCTTTATAATACGCTTCAAAATCGATTAACTTAAACTCATCATGAGCCACAGCCAACAGAATCCCCTGATATTTTTTATTTTTATCTAACTCTGTGATAATATCCACATTATACTCGTGTTTCACTTCTTCGGGTGAAGCCCATGGATCATAAACATCCACATTCAGTCCAAACTCACACAACTCATTGTAAATATCAACAACCTTGGTATTGCGTATATCCGGACAATTTTCCTTAAACGTAATACCTAGAATAAGCACATTGGAGCCTTTGATAGACTGAGTTTTATGAATCATCAATTTCAGCACTTTGTTTGCAATAAAAGGCGCAATGCTGTTGTTTACATGCCGACCGGAAAGTATAACTTGTGGCACATACCCTAATGATTCAGCCTTACTGGCCAGATAATAAGGATCCACACTAATACAGTGACCACCAACCAATCCCGGACGATATTTCAAGAAATTCCATTTTGTTCCGGCTGCTTCAATCACATCATTGGTATCAATTCCCACTTTATCAAAAATCAAAGCCAACTCATTCACAAAGGAAATATTGACATCGCGTTGTGCATTTTCGATGATTTTGGAAGCTTCGGCCACCTTCATACTGGGGGCTTTATGTGTTCCGGCGGTAATAATGGAGGAATAAAGTGAATCAACCAAATCGGCAATTTCAGGTGTGGAACCCGATGTCACTTTTTTAATTTTGGTAAGGGTATTTATTTTATCACCCGGATTGATGCGTTCAGGACTATATCCGGCAAAGAAATCAACATTAAATTTTAATCCTGAAGTTTTCTCAATCTGTGGAACACAGTCTTCTTCCGTACATCCCGGATAGGTGGTAGATTCATAAATTACAATATCTCCCATGCTTATAACACGTCCAAGCATCTGCGAAGCCTTAATTAAAGGCTTCAAATCAGGCATGTTAAAATTGTTTATGGGAGTAGGAACAGTAACAATAAAGGTGTTATAGTCCTTAAGATCAGATTCATCTGCCGAGAATGACAAACCAAGCTCGGAATTGCTTTTTTGCAGTTCCATTGCCGTCAGCATACTTTTCACATCCGCCTCAAGCGTATGATCCAATCCTTGCTTCAATTCATTTACTCGTGTTGTATTTATATCAAATCCTATTACCTTGTATTTTTTTCCAAATTCAATAGCAAGAGGAAGTCCCACATAGCCTAAGCCAATAACTGCAATTTTAAAATCTCTCATGTATTAATGTATCAGAATAT
>Ga0302288_1000326_pt1 | contig 40735 bp, 35 predicted proteins | sample III_Fen_N1_1_FD_194549 | JGI IMG/M metagenome (GOLD analysis project Ga0302288, IMG submission 194549) | Peat permafrost microbial communities from Stordalen Mire near Abisko, Sweden - III_Fen_N1_1 | ecosystem: Environmental > Terrestrial > Soil > Wetlands > Permafrost | place: Sweden: Abisko...
CTCCCTTTTGTATCAACCGTAAAAGTAGGAATACTTGTGGCTGAACCATAAGAACCGGACGAAATGATAGGTTTCAGTGTCAGTGTACCGTCATTCGCTAATGTAGCATCGCCGCTTACAGATACAGGAGTAGCTACACCGGATGAATTACCCACGTTTATATTACCAGCAGTCAATGAATTTGTCAATCCGCTAACCCAGCTAAGATTTCCCAATCCGTCGTTCTGAAGAATTTGTCCGTTGCTGCTCTGTGCCGATGGGAGGGTTAGTGTATAACCGGTTAGTGTAGCAGGAGCTACCAGCCCTACAGAACCTGTTCCCGAAGCTTGAGTTATATTGATCTGACCTTTCACATCCAAAGCTGCGGCGGGAGTGTTTGTGCCGATACCCACAGAACCCGAAGGGACTAATAAGGCATAATTTTTTGATCCGCCGCCGGCGCTTACTGTAAGACCCACATTGGTTGGGGTATCACCCCCATGGGTATTACTGATAGTTGCTGCGGTGGTAGTACTACCAGAGCTAACATTAACTCCGGATGTGGCAACATTTAATAACTGTCCACCCGTTATGGCAGTTGACGCAGAGCTGATATTTAACGCAGTACCGGTTGTTAGTGCATTAGCATTAATGGCTACGGCTGCACCCGATGTGGTAACATCATCGATTTCCAGCCCGTTGCCGGTATGATTGCCGGTAAAGTTGAATTTGGTAATTCCTCCTGTAGGCATCGTAGCATTGGATGTTAAAGCTAATAAATTACCCGTATGGGATGCATTACTGTTAGTTAAACTGAAAAGATGTCCCAATGTTAACGAATTACTTGCAATGGTGAAAGGACTTTTAGTTGTAGAGGAGTTCCAATTCCAGATCTGGTCATAATCGCCATTTGTAATATTATTGGTGGCTACAGCTGCTGTCAGGCTACTCAATGGAAGTGATAATCCTTGTCCGTCAATTTGATAACGCGGACCACCATTTATTGCCGTGAAATAGAGATGTGTACCGTTATATTCTATAGTTCCTGCCTCGGTAGTACTAAGATTAGTTCCGGCAGAGAGTTTTAAGGGAGCCGTACCCGAAGCTCCGCTACTGGCTGCCAGATGCAGACGAGCCGTGGGTGATACTACCCCGATACCTATTTTACCGCTTCCTGTAGCTGCAGATGAAGGATTACCGGAAGATGTGGAATAGGTGTTTAATCCGAAAAGTACACCGCCGATATTTATACCATTAGCCGTGGTGGGCAGCAATGTGATATTGGTTCCGATAATAATATTGTTACTGCCGATATGCGTACCTAATGAATTTTCATTGGCTACATTGTAACCGAGCAATGTACTGTATGAAGCATTCGTGGCCCATTGACCGGCATTATTACCTATGAAATTCGAATATGTTGCTCCTGAAGCTGCGTAGCCGGTATTTGATCCCAGAAAGTTGGCTCCTGAAGCATTTGTTGCTGCCTGACCTGCATTTTGACCTAAGAAGTTTGAATTATTTGCTGTTATAGCATTATATCCGGCATTCTGACCAAAGAAATTAGAATACGATGCACCCATAGCAATACCTCCTGCTCCGGATCCCAAAAAGTTGGAGTTGGATGCACCTGTAGCATCATATCCTGCTCCCAATCCCAGAAAGTTAGAGTTGGAAGTCGAGGTAACACCGCTACCGGTAGAGGCTAATCCCGTAGAAAAGAGATTGGAGTTGTTGACTACCGTTATAGGAGAAGCCAACGGAGCAGACCATTGAGTACCGTCCCATATCAATGTCACCGACATGCCTGCCGGTAAGGTACAGGAACTTACCTTCACATAATTGGTAGAAGTAATTGAATTAGAAACCGTAAACAACCGACCGGCTGTAGTAGCCGTAGGAGTAGGAAGAGTTAGTGCCAGATCCGTAGATTGCTGGGTAATCACTATACCGGAATAAGCATCTACTGTTGCTTGTGCCGTAGGAAGATATGTAGGGTCCATCAAAGAAACATCTGTAACCCCGAGTAAAGTAGATCCTGCATTGTGTAAGGTTGCTATCGGTGTTGTTGTTCCTATTCCTACATTACCCGGAAATTTATCATAAATATCATTGGTGGTACCTATACGAGTCCATTTACTGGCATCTATTGTCGACACAGTTCCTTTATTATCGATTACCCGTATCTGGGCATTAATGATTAAACTAGTTGTAATAAACCACAGTAACAAGAATATATGTAATTTAATATTTTTCATTCGGTTGTTTTTTATTTCTTGTGGATTTATATACTACACAAGTTTGCATTATATTGTCGATAAATCATAAATCAGGGGTTCCAAATAGATATTTAAATAAATGGAACAATAAAACATAATACCTGAATTTCCTACCCATCCCCGTCCTCTCTTTATATCTATTCTCTTCCCCTGCTTATCAGTACAAAACAGGGGACCTCCTCTGTAAGAAAAAGAATAGGAGTATTTAAGAGGGAACTATGGCGGAGAATATAATATCCGATTTAAAACGAATAATTTAATCTTTAGAAAATCGGTATATCAGATTATCTTATCCAATTCACTTCTATTTTATCATCGACGTTTAGTGCCCAATCTTGTGGTTGTGTCGTGTTCGGTGTTAATGTAATTAATCCATCAGCATCAATAGCATAATCTACTCCCGCTAGTAATTTTGCTCCATTTCTGTATACTGAATTTTTAAAGGATTCTGTTGGGAATGTTCCTGCTGTTACAGCACTTACCTGATAGGTTAGTGTTAACGCATTGGTTACTGTAAAAATTTCAAGTCCACCTACTACTGAATTAGAAACCAGTAATTTCTCTGTTGCACCTGTTAACTCATTATGCACTAAAAAAGTATAACCCACACCTGCACCACCATGGATAGATGCCACATCACCCGATTTTGCCGGAGCAGCAACAGTCAATGCAAGCCCATCCAGTGCAAATACATGTCCGGTTGCATCTATGTAGGTTTCGTTAGTCAACGTACCCCCCAATTGCCAGGTAGTGGTGGTAGCGTCGGTAGTTGTGTTGGTCAAAGTGGTCAAGCCATTTGCCGTTTGTAAATACTTGATGGTTCCTTTGTTATCCACTACTCTCACAGTGCCATTTAATGATCCGGAAGTATTTTTAGCGATATCTCCTACTGTTTTTTGTGCATTGGCTAAGGTTGTCATTGAAAAAATTGCAAATGCCACGCATGCAATTTTCATCCCTGGTTTTTGTACTTGTGAGTTCATTTTTCTTTAATTTTAATTATTAATAATACTGGTTTTTTTATTTTAATTGAATAATCTTAATTTCGTCGTCGACATAACAAGCCGCTTGGTCTTCTAAATCAATATGCGTATCATCCACCCGCGTAAATTCAACATTTATTCCATTGCGATATACCTGAATTTTTTTTATATCCGTAATTACTTCCGGAGTTTCAAATCGTTTTTGATTATTTGATGAAGCAAAGGCAATTAATTTGTTCATATTTGTACTTAGAACACTACTACTTATTTTTCCAACTCTGCCGGTATTGGATGCCACTACCAATAGACTATCGGTAATCACATTTCCGTTTTGCAATCCGGTTATGGACAACGAATTAATTGCTGTCGCAGATATTGTAGTGGGTTTTATCAGAGTTCCCCCCAGTTGTACATTTCCATTTTCGCTCGATAGACCGTTATCAGCTGAGCTGATCAGATTCAGTCCGGGAGAACTCATTACTCCATTCACAGAAGAAGAAAGTATTCCATTGACCAAAGAGAGCGAGTTACTGTTAATTATATTGACATCAACTCCAGTGATACCGTTGACGGTGGTTGATATATTATTTACTTTTGAAGTGTTTGAAACAACTGTTGCTGTTGTTGTTGGATTTTGTATAACCAATTTTCCGCTCGTATCAAATCCTAACGTTTTGCTGATACTACCGGATACAGGGGTCAAATCAGCCGAAACTCCATTCACTATACTGGTCAGTTTGTTTTCTGTTCCTGCTAAGGCATTGGTTGTACTTGTAGTAAGAATCGGACTCAGATCAACTGAAGCTTTTATTCCATTTACAGAGGTTTCTAAAATATTTCCGGTTAAAGTGTTTGTAATAGCGTTAATGATGGATACTTCATCTGCAGCTTTACCATTAACCGTAGTCTTTAACTTATTGCCGGTTGAGCTATTTGAAACAGTAGTATAATTTACAATTAATGCTGACAATTCATCAGAATTAATCACCCTTGACCACTGTGTTGAATTCCAATAGTAAATTCCTTTTGTTTGCGCACCTGTACCATCTGCAAAAATCAACATACCGTTAACAGCTACTCCATCTAATGTCCATTTAGTAACATCGTCCAGTGGAATACGTGGTAAAAGCAGTCCTTTGGAAGTGCTTTCCAATTCTAGTAATGATCCGCCATTTATCGTTGCAGGATTATTGCCAATTTTATTCTGACCATATATTAATGCTGCAAACATTGTCGACATTGTAAATAATAAAAAGAAATACTTGTGCTTCATAATTATAGTTTTGTTTGAAACATACTTAGCTCATTATACTGATACTAATATTATTGATACTTACTTTCTCAGGTTAACTTTCAAGCCATTAACATAAAACTTATTTAATGTTGCCTAAGGTCGGGTTGTTAACTTAGTTTTCCTTTTAAAGATGAAGATGATCAATTCATCTCCGCTGATTTCGATATGCAGGCATTTTTATCCAGCTCCTTCCTTACTTCTTTCTGGAAATTAAATGTGTGTTTTTCTGTTATTCGACGCATGGCTGCACGGATATAAATAGTTGTTTTATTAGTTGTTCTAGCTATTTGTAATACTGACATATTGAGAGCTATGAGGTTACAAATAATAATTTCTGTTTTTGTCAGGTTTCTATATTTGTCTTTCCCCAGCTCCAGAGAGTTAGTATCTATTACCCATTTATCCAGATGCTCATCCTGTTTATTTAATCTATGAGCAACAATAACATTTTTAGGGTTCGTAACCCAATTGGTCAAAGTAGCATCCTTCCTTGAATTGCTATTATGCATAAAAGAAGTAAAAGAGCTTAAATCAGAATTATTTGAAAGAGATATTTCAAATAATTGAAACAAAAAAAGATCACGTTGACCATTAATCATACAAGCACATAATTCCACAACAGCCACATTATTGTCAGTGTATCTCAATTGTGTTTTTGCATATCGCATTGTTTTTCCCTTTTTCAGCTCAAGAATAATCGTTTTAATATAATCTTGAGTCGGAAATACTTCACATTTTCTGTCATTAAACTCTTGAACATTATTGACTCTAAAAAACTGTTGTGCCGATTGATTCATATCTACTAAATTGCTTTTTCTATCAAAAACAAGTGTGTACGCGGGTAGAGATTTAAACATCACCATCATTTCTTGTAAATTTTCTGCAATTGGAAGATATTTGTACATAAGTATAATTCAGATTTAAATTGAAAACTGTTCTAAAACTAGATATCAATAATTAAATTCAATTTTGAGTAAACTAAGGAATATATCATGATGTCTTTGATAATGCCATTCGCACTAAGATATTTACAATATATAGCTTAACTAATATCAAGTTCGTATTAACAAATGGTTGAATAAAAAACGATTAAAGCCACTTCACCAAAAATAGGAGATGATTACAAATCCGAAAGTCCATATTATTATCGGTTAATTAAAAATGTTAAAAAAAATACTTGTATAAGTTAGTATGGATCATTATAATATTCAGTATTTTCAACATCAGATTTCATAAGCGTTAATCTCTTTTTGGTGAATTCTCCGCTGCTTGTTGTGAAAATCTCTCTAACATTGCGAATTGTAGCAATTAATCCCCTGTCCGCTTGCAATGTTGGAAGTTTAATTTTGTTGACAATACTTGTTTTGTATGACTTCTGTTTCTTCTTATTCCAAATTAATTTAAAAATATATGAGATTAGGTCCTCAAGGATGCATACCAATATACCAATAATAGCCATTATTAGCACAATTGGAGTAAAAATAATTCTCAAACCTGATAAAATAGAATTCCACATATTATTTCTGTTTTGTTTGTTAATTTTAGGCATCTACGAGCTATTTATTTTAAAATTAATTTAGTTCAGACCTTATATTTAATAGAAATCCAGTCTTTTTTTTTCTTTAAAGTATCACATTATATGTTTTGACCATTTATTGGTAAACTTTACAATTTCATCTCTTTATTTTATGCTTGACAAAAGTAGAAACGAATGATTAAATAAAAATAAATTTAAATGGGACAAGTGGCAGACATCTCAAATTATATTAGGCCTATTTGTCGCATTATCAACTACATAGCGTCTGTGTTGTCATATTTATTATGTCAATTAATATCTTTAAGTAATATACAGTAATCACTAAGATGTGTAAATTGTGGTTATGATATAAATTCTTCTTAAGTAACAATGTTTGACAAATTCAAAATTCTTTTTTGTGATTATTCCTCATCAAAATAAACTTTCTTTATTTGGCTTTCTTTTTGCAATCTAGCAAGGTATTCGGCATGTGTCTTAACTGTAAACCTTAAATTATGAATACCTCGTTACAAACTTGGAAGAGTAATGGAAATGACCATAAGTCATACTGTGCGAAAGAAAATTCTATAGCTTAGATGTGTGAATCTTATAAGTCTTTTCAAAAGTTATGTAATTCGTCTGTACTTTAATTTATGGAGATTTGTAATTTGATAATGAACTAAATATTTTTTATCACTCCAGAATCAAAAATCGGCTAAAAAATGGATGGGATAATCATAGTTCAAGACATAGGAATCGATATATTCTCTTAAAAGGGAAATTAATACGCAAATGCTTAATTGACAAAAAAAGTGTAAGAACAAAAGGTGAAAAAGCTGCAGGAATTAGATTTCTAATTGTCAGAGTTGATAGGCATTATATGTATTATATATTTGAATAGTTGATTATTATATTAACTATAATAGAGAGTAATCAGGGATAAATAAAATGTTACAATATGGCCGATAAAGGGAATGTATTTATTATTGAATTTCTAATACTTTAATACGAAATAAATGAGACAAATATTGATACTAAATGATAATCAAGCCGCAATAACAGTTCAAAAGGCTTTACTTGAAAAGGCTGGATATAAAATTCAATCTGAATTGAAGTCAGTCAATATAATTGAGACTTTTCATAATATTCACATGGAACTTATCATCCTTGATTGGCATGTGCCTAACGAAGACGAAATGGAAGTGTTGAAAGAAATTCGGAGCTACTCTGAATTGGACAATATTCCTGTTATTGTAATTTCAGAAATTTATAATAACACATTAGATCTGAAAACTGCATTTGAATCCGGAGCATGGGATTATTTAAAAAAACCAATAGATGAAATAGAACTTGAAGCTCGAATTGCTAATGCTTTTCGATTGGTTGATTATCATATAAAAAAAATGGACATCCTATCTACACTTAAAAACATAGATATTAAAATTAGCGAGAATAACGCTAATTTATTACAACTTGAGTTAGATATGAAAGATCGAAAAATGATAACAGTAGCTATAAACATCATTCAAAACAAAAAATTTATTGCCAGTTTAAAGTTTGACTTGTTTGAGAACGATGTTAAGTTTGATATACATCAGATAAGACATTTAAAACAAATATTCAATAAATATGAAAGCATCTCTAAATCATTAAATTGGGACTTGTTTGAAAAAAGATATATTGAACTTGATAGTAACTTCTACAACAATTTAAGCACTGAATTCACGTTGCTAACCTGGGGTGAATTAAGGCTTTGTGGTTTGTTTAGAATTGGGTTTTCTATTAAAGAAATTGCTGCTCTTAACTACTCTAACTATGATGCAGTTAGAAAATCTGTGTATCGTATTCGAAAAAAACTGGGAATAAATGAAAAAGTGGACATTAATTTGTTTTTTCAAAAGTATTAACCCATCCAGTCATCTTTGTTTGTCAGAGAGTTAAGATGACAGAAAATGAAATTGGGCGAATTTCTGACTTAATATCTATTTTGTGTGTATTTGTGTGTGCATAAATAAAAAGCACCTACATATTTGTTTATGTAAGTGCCTTATAATCAATGCGTGACCCAGGAGGGGTCATATATCTCCATTCTAATTATTTCCACTCCAATAAGTTACTTCAATTGGAATAAAAATAAGTAATGATTTAGTAACGAATAAAAAGTCTTGCTTTGTCTTGCTGAGACAACGTTTTGTCTGCTAAACTTTCAGGTTCAAATATACACAATTATTTTGATATACGCAAGTGCCAAATTACTACATATTTAGATATTGTGCAAGGTGCAAGTTTCTATATATAGAAACGCTTGCACCCTGCACTATATTTTTGGACCATTGAAAAGGAGATAATTAATCCTTTTATAATGAGAAGGAACTCAGTTTCCAGTTTAATCAGCACACACCGTAGGTCTCTATGCCTAAAAGCAAAAACTGCATTAAATAAACAAAATATGGGATGACAGTTCAAACTCTTTTTGGAGATATTTCTTTGAAAGAAGCCAGACTAATTATAGAATGTAAATTGATACAAATTACAACCCCTGATCCCATTGATTTTTGCACCCAAGAAGCTAAAGACTATATAAACAAAACAAAAAATCACAAAAAAATAAAATATTTTGGATATTCGTTGTAAAAGTCAACGAATTGTCTTTATCTTTGTGCCATAATTCAATTTATATTTAGATTAAGATGGATTCGAAGAAATTACCTTTAATAATTAATATTGGTCTAACCAAGAGAGAACTGCATATTTCATTTAAAAAATATATTCATGAATTAAGCATTGATATTCCATTTGAAAATTTCGGATTATTATTTTTAGCTGATTTTAAAGAAGATCTTACGCAGCAGGATATTGCAGATTACATGAAGAAAGATAAATCTGCAATTCTCAGACAAATTGATAATTTGGAAGAAAAAGGATTGGTGAAGCGAGTGGTTGACTCACAAGATAGACGAAGAAACATCTTAACAATCACCGATAAAGGAAAAGATTTTATTAAAGAAATTGTTGAAATAGAAAAAAAATTATTCGTTGATCTGCAAAAGGATATTAGCTCTCAGGATATGGATACTTTTAATAGAGTATTATTACAACTAAGAAATAACTCTGAAAAAATTTAATTTTTTTATAATTATAGTTGACAAAGTCAATTATTGATAAATATCACCTATTTATAGTGATATGTATATTATTTTGTAATACAATAAAAAAAATTTAACCATATAGTTGACTTAATCAATAATTGATAATTAAAACCGTTATGATTAGTAAATCAAAAATAATCCCAATAGCAATTCTCATTTTGTTTTTAAATAACATAATTGTAAATGCTCAAAAGCCGCTTACACTTAGAGAATGTATTAAATATTCACTTACCAATAATAGTAACATAAAAATTGCCAATTATGAAGTTGATATTTCAAAGAACAAAATTACAGAAAAACGTGGAAATTATCTTCCTCAGATAAATGCTTTGGGAGAATTTGATGACAATATAAAGCTTCCGGTCACACTTGCACCAGGTGAACTGCTTGGAGGTGCTCCCGGTACATTTATACCCATAACATTAGGATCTAAATACAAAACAACTGGAGCTGTACAGTTAACTCAAAAGATATATGATCCCCTTGCTATATATGGTATTCAATCAGCAAAAATTAATAAGGAAATATCTTCTCAAACTTTACAAAAAACAAGTGAACAGATAACTTTTAATATTTGTCAGGTTTATTATCAGACGTTGGTAATTCAAATGCAAATGAATGTACTTAAATCTACGCTCACAGCTTCAGAACAATCATTAAAATCAACTGAGTTAAAATATAATAATGGTATGGCGAAAAAAATAGATGTGGATAAAATCAGGGTGAGCTATAATAATACAAAATCGCAGTTGAATCAATCGGTATTAAGTTATTCTCAATCATTGAATACGTTGAAATATAATATGGGAATGCCTGTTGACAGTTCAATTGCGTTAGCTGATACGACAATAAATATAACAAAATATTTGCTGGCAAATGATACTGTACACAAGTTGCAAATGGGAAATATTATAGACTATCAATTACAAAAAACAAACATTCTAATGATGCAGATAAGTAAAAAAACAAATTTAGCTGCATCCCAGCCTTCTCTATCTTTCTATGGAAATTATAATTATACCGCAATGCAACAGAAATTTAATTTTTTTGATGGTGGCAAAAGTTGGTATCCAAGTTCATCAATTGGCATAAATCTTACTATTCCGATATTCGATGGTCTTCAAAGAAGATCAAGAGTCACTCAATCAACATTGAATATCAAAAAAGCTGAAGAAAACTTATTGCTCACAGAACAATCAATTAAAGTTGACATTTCAAATTATGAAATCAAATATAAAAATGCCATATCAAATATTGAAAGTGAAAAAGAGAATCTTGATTTAGCTGAAAGTGTATATAAGAACACACAATTAGATTATCAACAAGGTGCAGCGTCTACGCTTGACCTTATTCAGGCTGAAACTTCATACATGGTAGCACAAAATACTTATTTTAACAAACTTCTTGACTTATATATTGCACGCATTGACCTGGAAAGATCGAAGGGGAATCTTATGAATTTTATAAATAATCAACAATAATCACAACATGAAAAGAGTAATAATTATAGTCATCAGCGTTATTGTGCTGGGAATTATCATATTAAGACTGGTTGGTAATCGTGAGAAAGTAAATGCCAACAAAAATGTCAGCACTGATCTTTCATATGTTTCAGTTGACGTTTCGCCGGTAAAAAGAATGTCATTAAGTGAAAGCCTTCAATTGGTAGGTTATCTTGAAGCATATTCAGAAATAAATATTGCAGCAGAAACACAGGGGAAAATTATTTCAATGAATGCTGAACCCGGACAAGTTAAAGTAAAAGGAGAGGCAATCGCAACTGTTGATAACAAGCTAAAGCAGCTTGCTGTGCAAACTGCTAATGTAAGTGTATCAAAACTAAAAAAAGATTTGGAGAGATATGAGAATCTTTATAAAGGCGGAACAGTAACAGAGCAACAATTAAATGATGTACAAAATTCATATGATAACGCTGAAATACAACTAGAGCAAGCTCAGAAACAACTTGCAGATGCAACCATAAAATCACCTATCAATGGAATTATTACAAAAAAAATAACGGAGAAAGGCGATTATATTAATACAGGTAACCCAATTGCAACTATAATTGATGTTACAAGATTAAAAGTGAAATTGAAAGTCTCTGAAACCAATGTGTATTTGCTAAAGACAGGTGATAAAGCGATTATTACAACCGATGTATATCAGGGAGTAACATTTGAAGGTAAAATTAGTTTTATCAGTCCAAAAGGAGATGAAACACATAATTATCCAGTAGAAATAGAAATTGTCAACAACACAAAACATCCTTTGAAATCAGGAACTTTTGTAAATGTAACGATTAATTTACCCTCCAATACTGAAGCATTATATATTCCCCGCGAATCATTACAAGGAAGCATAAATGATGCAAAAGTCTATGTTGCACAAGATGGCAAGGCTGTTTTTAGAGACATTGTTGCCGGTAGTGGAAATAATAAATATATCCGGGTAATATCTGGACTTAAAAATGGTGAGAAAGTAATTACAACAGGGCAGGTAAACCTGTCAGACGGAAAAGCCATTAAAATTATCAATAACAATTAATAAATTTTAATTATGTCAATTACAGAAGTTGTAATAAAGCGACCTACATTAGTTGTGGTTATATTTACAGTCTTAGCAATACTCGGGATAACTTGTTATACAAAATTAGACTATGATTTACTTCCCAAGATGTCTATTCCCACACTGACTATTGCAACGGTTTATCCGGGAGCTTCTGCTAACGAAGTCGAAAGTTCGGTTACAAAAAAATTAGAAGACGCTCTTTCTTCCCTTGAAAACGTTAAAGATATAAAATCCATCTCATTGGAAGGTGCCTCCTCAATTACTATTGAGCTGGAGGCAAATGCAGATATTAGCTTAGCTCTTCAGGATGCACAGAGAAACGTCAATGCGGTATTGAGCCAGCTACCAACTGGAGTGAAAGCACCATCAATCAGTAAAATTTCGACGGATGATTTACCGGTAATAAAAATTGGAGTTACATCAAAAATAGCACCCACTAAATTATATCTACTTACTAAAAATCAAATAAAACCACAACTTTCAAAACTAAAGGGTGTCGGAAAAGTTTCATTAGTTGGTGGTAACGAACGTGAAATTAAAATCAACATAAATAAAAGCAAATTAGATGCTTATAAGATATCCATCAGCCAAATATACCAAGCAATTGAAAATGCAAATTTAGAAATACCTACTGGCAATATTGAAGGTGATTTAAAACAATATACCGTAAGGTTATTAGGGAAAATTAAGTCTTTAGATGAGTTGCGAGATATTACCGTTTCCAAATCAAGTTCGGGCAGTATAATAAAATTATCTGACATTGCCGAAGTTGTTGATGATATTGCTGAGCAAAGCACTATAAACAGGATCAATGGCGTAAATTCAATAGGTATCATTATTCAAAGGCAATCTGATGCTAATACAGTTGATGTTTGTCAACAAGTAAAACAAACACTAAATTTACTTGAAAAGAAATACGCCGGCAACAACCTAAAATTTAATATAGCATCTGACAATTCAACCTACACACTGTCATCAGCAAATGCTGTAATGGAAGATTTAATGTATGCCATTCTTTTGGTAGCATTTGTAATGTTCATCTTCCTGCATAGTTTCCGCAACTCATTTATAGTGCTAATATCCATCCCATCTTCTATCATTTCTGTTTTTGCAGCAATGTATATTTTCAATTTTTCTCTTAATATGCTTACATTAATGGCGCTATCTCTTGTAATAGGGATACTCGTAGATGATTCAATTGTTGTGCTTGAAAATATTTACCGCCACATGGAAATGGGAAAAGATTCACGTAAAGCTGCCATCGAAGGAAGAACAGAAATTGGTTATACTGCTGTAGCAATTACAATGGTTGATTTAGTGGTTTTTCTTCCTTTAGCGATGGTATCCGGTACAATAGGCAATATGCTGAGAGAATTTTCTCTTGTAATAGTATTTTCCACTCTTATGAGCCTTTTTGTTTCATTTACAATTACTCCTTTGCTGGCTTCACGGCTTGGAAAGATTCAGGAACTAACAAAAAAAACAACAATCGGGAGGTTCTCAATCTGGTTTGAATCAATGTTTAAAACAATAGTAAGTTACTATGAAAGAATTCTCCAATGGGGTTTGAATCATCGAAAAGTTGTTTATTTAACCGTGACTGCATTAATTATCTTAGCCTTCTCACTTGTTGGTTTTGGACTAATAGGTACGGCTTACGTAAATAATGGAGATCAGGGAGAATTTGTTATAAAATTAGAAGGGGAACCTCAAAATACGATATACCAGACAACCTTGCTTACTAAGAAAGTTGAAAAAATTTTATTAAAAAAGCCTGAAGTAATTAAGGTTTTCTCTAACATCGGTTATTCAAGTTCCGGTATGATGCAGAGCAGCAGTGAAAAAAACAAGTGTGAAATTACAGTAACCTTGGTACCGGAAGACAAACGAAAAATGTCTGTATATGAATTTGCCGCTATGGCAAAAAAAGAAGTAGAGACTATTCCGGGCCTTAAGGTCAGCGCAACTCCTACCTCTATGACTGGGAGTGCAGATGATGCCCCAATTCAGGTTTTGCTTCAAGGATCTGATGTGAACAAATTATTTGAAGTTGGAAATAGTGTAATGAAAGTTATTAAAGGAGTACCGGGCGCAAATGATGTGAAGTTTTCTATTGATAAAAGTAAGTCTGAAATCCAGATTAAACTTGATAGGGAAAAGATGGAACAATTAGGTCTAAACGTGCAACAAGTAGGTAGTACATTAAATCTTGCATTAGCCGGAAATAAAGACCTCCAATATTCCGAAGGTGATGATGATTATGATATTAATGTAAGGTTCGACCGGTTCGATCGTAACAAAATTGAAGATATTGGTTCTCTTACATTTTTAAATAGCCAGGGTAAAATTGTAGAACTTAATGACTTCGCAACAATTTTCCAGTCACTCGGCCCCAATAAACTCGAACGTTACGACCGTATTTCTTCGCTCACAGTGAATGCATCTGTATTTGGCAGACCTGTAGGTACGGTAGGAGATGAAATAAAAGCATCTATTAAAAGTAATATTCATCCAGGCGATGTTACTATTAATTACAAAGGTCAGATGGAAAGGCAGGCAGATGCTTTTGGCAGCTTATTTACAGCTATTTTTTTCGCTTTAATTTTAGTGTATCTTGTCATGGTAGCACTTTATAATTCATACCTGTATCCTTTTGTTGTACTATTTTCAATACCAGTAGCGGTAATTGGAGCTCTATTTGCTTTAGCTCTTTCAGGTGAAACACTCAATGTTTTTTCGTTGATTGGTATGATTATGCTTATAGGTCTGGTTGCCAAAAATGCTATTCTGCTTGTTGATTTTACAAATAAACTTAGAGAAGAAGGTCGAACTGTAACAGAAGCATTGATAGAAGCAGGGAAAGAAAGACTCAGACCTATTCTTATGACAACTTTATCAATGATTTTTGGTATGCTTCCTATTGCTCTTGCTACAGGGGCAGGGGTAGAATTCAAAAAGGGTCTGGCATGGGTTATCATTGGTGGACTAACAACTTCATTGTTGCTTACATTGGTATTAGTTCCTGCTGTTTATATGACTATGGAAGCCTATAAGGAAAAATTTAAAAAGTTATTTACTAAAAAAGCAGCAGTAGTAACTAATTAATAAACAATTAATAAAAAAAGGTAACTATATGATTAAAAAATCAAAAGGATAACCAGACAAAAATAAGAACAAATAAAAATTTAAAATTATGACAAGAACAGACAAATTTTCAGAAGAACCAATGAAATGGTATCATTACATTGCAGGTTTTTTTGCAGGAGGATTTTTGACGAATGCGATTCCTCATTTTACACATGGGATTTCAGGCGATTCTTTTCCATCACCTTTTGCTCATCCGTCGGGCCAAGGACTTTCATCTCCTTTGACTAATGTCTTATGGGCATTATTTAATTTGCTAGTAGGTTATTTGTTGTTAAGAGTGAGTAGAACTAATCCAAAGAATAAACTTTCAATGATTATTTTCTTTGCAGGTATAGTATTTATAAGCCTTTTGTCGTGCTTTGCTTTTGTGGATAAAATGAAGTAAAGGCTGCTCTTAGAGTTTATCCATTTAACGTACTCTTTGTTGCAATGTAATTTACTTTCCCTCTTTTAGAATCAAAAGGAAAACTTTTTATAAAGTAGCAAATCATTTTAAAAGTGAGGCGAAAAATCTATATTTTTTAAAATATGTAATTGTTATGATTAATGCGAATGAGGAGTTTTCAACTCCCCATTCGCATTAATTAACTAAAATGCAAAGAATGAAAATAAACGAAAATGTCTATTTATTTGAAAAGATAAAAGGGGCTAACTCATATCTTAATATATCTGATAACGGTGAAATGTCTATAGTAGATGCTGGGATGCCTGGCAACGCTTTTAAAATTCTCAGTCAAATTGCTGAATTGGATATTTCCCTTGAAAAAATTAAATACATAATCCTTACTCATGCTGATATAGACCATATGGGAAGTGTTGCCGATTTAAAGAATGCAACCGGAGCGCTTGTTGCCATCCATGAAAATGAAGTTTCTTATCTTTTAGGTGAAAAGATGAGAAAACTAGAAGGATTGAGGGGAAGAGTGATTGGTTTAATTTTCAGGATTTTATTCAAATTCATAAAGACTAAAAGAATAATTCCAGATATTACATTAAAAGAAGGTGACTTTATTGGTGGATTAGAAGTAATTTATAGCCCGGGACATACAGAAGGAAGCATTTCTTTATATAGTGCAGCAACTGGTTTATTTTCAGGCGATGCCATTATAACCGATATAAATTCAAATATCAAAGGGTTTAAAAATAGAAGTGCTTCCGATGCATTAGAAGCTGCAAAAACCATAAATAAAATCAAACAATTAAAATTTGAAATTTTACTTCCGGGACATGGCAGCCCGGTTTTGAAAAATGCATCAGACAAACTTAAAGAATACAGCAAAATATGAGTTTCGATTTTACAACATCCTATTTATTTTTACCATTATTCGGTTTTGTAATAGGTCTTTTGGTATCCATGTTTGGTGGTGGTGGTGGTGGTCTCTACGTCCCTTTGCTAACCCTTTTATTTAATGTGCCTATCCAGGTTGCTGTTGCAACATCACTGGCATCTATTATTCCCACAACCCTTGTTGGTGCTTATGCTCATCACAAACAGGGGAATGTTAATATTCAGATAGGTTTAATTTTTGGTGCAACAGGAATAATAGGAACATTGATGGGAGTTTATTTTTCAACATTAATTACACCTTTCATCCTTAGAAAACTATTTGGAATACTTGCAATACTCTTTGTTATTCCGGTATTTTTCAGAAAGAAGAAAAAAATGATTGAACAAAGCGATAAGCTTGATGATTTGAAAATAATAAATCTAAAAAAGGTTTCTATAAGTTCAATCTTCGGTTTATTATCAGGATTAATGTCGGGCTTGTTTGGAGTAAGTGGTGGCGCTCCTGTTGCTGCGGGATTATATACACTTGGTTTTCCTGCAAACATAGTTATAGGAACTTCTGTTTTTGTTCTTTTTTTTAATGCAGTTACAGGTTTGTTAGGACACTTAGCAGTAGGTCATATCAATTTTATATTAATAATTCTATTAGGAGGTAGTGCGGCAATTGGAGCTTTAATAGGTCCTCGTTTACTGAAAAGAATAAAAGCTGAAATTTTAGATAAATGGTTTAAAATAATTTTAACTATTCTGCTAGCCCTTATGGGATTAATGATGATAATAAAATAAAATTTGAATTATTGTCATCATAAAAAGTAAAATTAAATAACAATAAATAAATTGCAATGATAGTGCTTATATTTTTTAAAGGATTAACATTCAGTTCTATAGGACTGTATTTAGCAACGATAACTATGGCTGTAACATTTCCACTTAGTTTCTTATCCGGCGATTTAATTCCTACAATGGGGTTGCCAAAAATACATCTGCCTATTGTGTATATGAATCCATTAACCTATGCAACAGCCGCATTAAGGCACATTGCGTTAGAAATGAAATCTTATTTTCAACTAAAACAAAAGCATATTTGGACAAATCTGTTTAGTGTTGTACACATTTGCAGCAATTATTGAAGTGAAAAATTTTATAATAACAAGCCATGCTCATTTTTATAACAAAACTCAACAAAACTCTCAACAACGAATTACAAACTATTGATATAGAAGAAACAGATCTTATCAAAAAAGCACAGAAATCGATTTTATGTATTAAGAGTGCTTTGAGTAAACTTAAAACCTTTATATTGAATTACACATTTAAAAATGAAGATGAAGAGATTCGGTTTTTCAAAGTAATCAAACCTGGCATACTTAGCCAACTCGTTTATTATGTAAAAGTTAATAATATAGAAAGCAAAAGACCCATAGGAAGTTTTGAAGTTCAGCAAAACTATTATCTTCATGAATTAGAAAAACTCACGTTGTTTTTCAACAGTCACCTCGAATTTTATCGCTATTACAGAATGAATTCAACTTTTCTCGATGATAAATTTTTTGTCAGAGGAAGAGAAGATTTGCATTTACACCTCGATAATCTTATGATCTATATTGATCCTGATTTCTCTACTAGTCAGGATTATATGGTTGCAAAAATTATGGCAAATGATCGTCTGGAAGTATTTCTAAAAACGGAGTTAGAAGCTTTGACCATAAAATCTTCAAATCTAAATTGGGGACAACTTGGGATATTGGGAAACTCTTCACTTCAGTGGACTGATAATAAAACGGCATTAGTAGAACTCATTTATGCGCTTAATGCTACAGGCTCTATCAATAATGGACGTTCAGAAATCCGTGAATTGACAGCATTCTTTGAACAAGCTTTTAATGTCAGACTTACAGATATTTATAGAATATATCTTGATATTAAAATACGCTCTACACCTGCCAAATTTATAGACAACCTTAAAACAGCTCTTCTTCGAAAAATGGAAGAAGATTATTTACAAGCAATTACTTTAGCTGTTTTTTTTCAAAGTTCATTAGACGGACTCTTTTATTAAGTTCCCAGAAACCTATTTTCTGCTTATCCCTCTCAAAAAATTAAAAAATCCTTTGTCTTTCTCCTCTGGGAGAAAGTACCCAAAGGGGGATAGAGGTCGGAAAGGGTGTCCGAAGGACGAGTGACACTTTCGATTTCTTTTACTTTGTCCAACCCTGATATAGTTATCTACTTTTTACTTTTCCCAACTGGGTACAACTTGTGAATATTATTAAATTATTTTGTTATAGAAATATAGTCAATAAATTAGATGAAATTCATAAAATATTGAATTATAAAGTAGTACGCCTACAAGAAGTTTAGTGGACATAATTCCAGACTGCCTTTTGCTTACTGTTTCTGCCCTTGATTTTTTCTTTTCCCAATTGGGTACAACTTGTGAATAATATCCAATAAAACCCACCAATTTTGCCAAATACTAATCATAACTATTGAGTCTAAATTATTGACTCTTGGTTCTAAAATCTAAAAGTATGGCAGAATTCAAAATCTCACTTCAAAAGACACTCGCCCATGAAGGCGAATATGTCAACGATCCTGTTGATCCAGGCAAGGAAACCTATAGAGGTATCTCACGTGCAAACCACAGTGACTGGAAAGGCTGGTCCATTATCGATCAGTATAAAATTAAACCCAATTTCCCTTTCAGTTTGGTAAACAATGCCGATTTAGAAAAGCAAGTCGAACTTTTCTATCTGTATGAATTCTGGTTACCATTAAGAGCAGACCAAATTCCAAATCAAACCACAGCTGATTCAATCTTCGACTTTGCAGTAAATGCCGGAATCAAAACAAGTGTCAGCCTGCTACAATCAATTGTTGGGACAAAAACTGATGGAACAGTTGGAGAACAAACCCTCAAAAAACTCAATTCTTCGGATTTCGGTTATTTTCAACCGGCTTTTACCGTTGGCAAAATCTCTCATTATGTTTCCACTATCAAAAAACGTCCTGCCAACAAGAAATACCTCTACGGCTGGATTATCCGCGCATTAGAATATAATTCTTAAAGATTAGCATATCGTCAAATTAGCACATTATTTTATGGAAGTAATAACAATTGAATCAAAAGCATTTAAAGACCTAATGGAAAAGGTCAACACTATTGCAAAATTTGTTGTCAACTATCAACCCGAAGAAGTCAACGATGAAGAAACCTGGGTGGACAGTTATGAGGTTTGTACATTCTTGAAAATCAGCGAGCGTACCCTTCAGCGCCTTCGCACCAAAGGGCTCATTTCTTATTCTATCATTTCTGGCAAAACCTATTACACCATTGCGGAGGTAAAACGCATGTTGAAAGAACGTTTAGTAAAAAGTAATCAGGAAGCTCTTGATAGTTTAATTCAAAGTCACAAAACCTATGTTGAGCAAAGAAGAAATACTCGCACGAACAGATAAAGGCTTAAATGTATTCAAACATTATCTTCTGTTTCCGTTTCGTGTTGGACGTAATTTTCTCAATCCATTGTACGAAGATAAAAAAGCTTCCTGCAATGTATATTTCGACAGAACTAACGATCAGTACAAGCTAAAAGATTACGGAAATGACAACTACAGCGGGGATTGTTTCAACTTTGTTGGCAAAATATTAGGAACTGACTGCCGTCATGCAGACAGTTTCATTGAAATCCTCCAAAAAATAAATCAGGATTTATGTCTGGGACTGGATAATATTTCAGGCAACCAATCCAAAAAATCCATATTACCATTGTCAGCCAAGTCCTCAATGTCCCCAATCTTAGAAACAGTACCCGAACAACCCAAACCAATAAAACCGTTTTCCATTAAGCTCAAACCGTTTTCTGAACTCGAATTGACTTATTGGCAGCAATACGGAATATCACTTGAAATCATGAAAAGATACCAGGTTGTTTCGCTTAAAGAATTCGCTTCCGAAAATAACGAAGGTAAACCCTACAAGCTTACGCCCTCTGATAAGGAACCAATTTTTGCTTATCAGGGAAAACGGTACTTGAAACTTTACAAGCCTTTTTCGACTGTTCGTTTTCAGTATGCCGGTGATATGGGCGACAAATATTGTTTTGGACTGGAGCAGCTGCCACCCAAAGGAAATATCCTTTTTATCACCGGCGGTGAGAAGGATGTATTAAGTCTGGTTTCAAAAGGCTTTGTGGCAATATGTTTCAATAGCGAAACATCCAATATACCCCAAAGCACCATTCGGAAATTGTCTTACCGCTTTAAGCACGTTGTTATTTTATACGACTGCGACAAAACAGGTATGGAAGCATCTGCCAAACACGAGCAGCAGCTCATATCCCTTGGAGTGAAACGAATGATTCTTCCCCTGAAGGGCACGAAAGATGAAAAAGACATTTCCGATTTTTTTAAACTCGGGAATTCCCGGGAAAACTTTCAAAAGCTATTCATACAATTTCTAGACACTATCTATGCCGAAACAATGGCCGTTTTAAAATCATGCGAAATAGATTTCACCAAACCACCAATATCAGCCGAAATGATAGTTTCAATCAATAATGTCCCACTTGGCACACAAGGCAATTTATGCTGTATAACAGGAGGAGAAGGGACAGGCAAAAGCAACTATATCTGCGCCTTGGTTGCGGGAACATTAAATACGGATGACGATGATATAGATACCTTGGGAACTCATATAAAAGCCAACCGGCTAAGTAAGGCCGTTCTGCTTTACGATACCGAACAGTCAGAACTACAGCTTTACAAAAACACCATGAATAGCCTCAGACGGGCAAAGCAGAAACATTTCCCCGAGAGCTTCAGAGCCTATTGCCTCACTGGAATGTCCCGTAAAGAACGTTTACAAGCAATTATCCAAAGTATGGATAAATTCTTTTATGAGTTTGGTGGAATCCATTTGGTAATTATCGACGGAATAGCCGATCTAATTCACTCGGCCAATGATGAAGCAGAAAGTATTCGGATTGTGGACGAGCTCTATCGATTAGCAGGAATATATCAGACCTGCATTGTCTGTGTACTACACTTTATCCCGAACGGATTAAAGCTTCGCGGACATTTAGGCTCGGAACTTCAGCGGAAATCCGCCGGCATTCTCTCCATTGAAAAAGACGACCAACCCGGTGTTTCAGTAGTAAAAGTATTAAAGGTACGTGACGGTAGCCCTTTGGATGTGCCGCTTATTCAATTTGCTTGGGACAAAAAGGAAGAAATGCATGTTTATTTGGGCGAGAAAACCAAGGAAGAAAAAGAAAAGCGTAAAGAAAACGAGCTTACGGCTACAGCCAAAACAATCTTTTCTCAAAAGCGCTACTACACTTACCAGGAACTAACCGATAAGCTACAAGAATACCTGGACGTAAAAGAACGCACCGCCAAAGGCTATATCAAATTCATGCGCGAAAAAGACATTATCCTCAAAGACCCTTCAAAAGCTAATTATTTTGTGATTGGGCATGGGTAACCTTATCTTCTGTATAATTCTTTGCCACGTCGTGGCTAAATGTAAATAACCCCGTACGTAGTGCGGGGTAGACAATCCCTCTCACATTCCAGCCCCGAAGTGGGCTGAACTGGCAAGGATACAATTTGTTTGGTAATTTATTGCGATATATACCGAAAATCAGTACATATCGCAATAAGTTACTTTTACCTTGGACGGGGTTAAACAATCATGCATTTTTCTTTCAAAAAGTGATAGAAATGAATGACAAATCATTTATTATAGATCATTCTGCAACTTAATGAATGACAAATCATTCATCAAGCCAATTAAAAAACATGATTCGCAATTCGCGAATCACAAATATGATGGATGAACGTGAAGTTTCCATTTGCAATATATATTGTTGAGTAATATAAATTGAAAATATAAACTAAAAAACACACAAGATTTGAATAATTCAAATAAAAAGTTTACATTTGCAATATATATCATATATCGTATTGAATCGCAAATGAGAACTATGGATAATACAGTTGGCTTTAGTCGTAATTATTTAGAAAAGTACTTATCTACTGTACGTTCACAAGGCCGTTATACTTTTACGCTAGAAGAGCTAAAGGAAAAATTTGATTTGCCTAATACTTCCATAAATCAAAGTCTCAGCCGGTTAAAGAAGAAAGGAGATGTTGCCCAAATTCGAAAAGGCTTTTATGCGATTATTCCTCCCGAATATTCCAAACAGGGAATGTTGCCACCCTCTTTGTTTATTGGAGATTTAATGAAGTCTTTGAATAAACCGTATTACGTTGCGTTGCTTTCCGCAGCAGCCATTTATGGGGCAGCTCACCAGCAACCAATGGAATATTTTGTTATCACTGAAACTCCGGCACCAAGAAGTATAATCAATAAAAATCTGAAAATTATTTTTCTATCAAAGAATGATTGGGCACAGAATGGAATAACTCAACAAAAAACAAATGCAGGCTACATTAACGTTTCATTGCCTGAATTGACAGCACTTGACCTTTTTGCATACAACCATAAATTTGGAACAAACCGCATTGTAACTGTATTACAGGAATTAGCCGATGAAATGAAAACGACAGTCCTTACTAAAATTGCAAAGGGGTATGCTAATACAGCCGCAATTCAACGCTTAGGATACGTTTTAGAAATAGAACTTTTACAAGAGAAGTTAGCAGATAACTTGTGGAAAGTGCTCAGTCAGAGAAACTATTTCCAGATTCCACTTTCTCCACAAAAAGAGAAAAAAGGTGATTCGGATAATAGATGGAAAGTAGTTATAAACATGGAAATAGAAAGTGACTTATGATACCGCAGCGATACATAGAAGAATGGAAAACGCAAGCTCCTTGGCCTACTGATGGTCAAGTGGAGCAGGATTTGATAATTGCAAGAGCGCTGGTTGAAATGTTTTCGGACGATTTGTTGAAAAAATCATTAGCATTTCGTGGTGGTACTGCCTTACACAAACTGTACCTTACACCGCAAATTCGTTATTCAGAAGATATTGATTTAGTACAAGTTAATTCAGAACCAATTAATCCAATACTCAAACAAATTCGCGAACGACTTTCGTTTTTGGGTACAAAGCGTACCGTAAAACAACACATACACAATAACACTATAATTTACCGTTTTGAACCGGAAGATCGATCAGTAAATAGCATGAGATTAAAGGTAGAAATCAATACCCGCGAACATTTCAATGTACTGGGTCTGAAAGAAATTCCATACAAAGTCGAAAATTCTTGGTTCACCGGTGAATGCAATCTAACCGGGTATGAATTAGAAGAACTCCTTGGAACTAAACTTCGTGCCTTATACCAGCGTCGTAAAGGACGTGATCTTTTCGATTTGTATTGGGCACTAACCAATCACGAAGTTGACACACAAAAAGTAATTCAATGCTACAAAGCCTATATGGATTTTTCAGTGGAAAACCCACCAACAAAAAAACAATTTCTGGCCAACATGGAAGAAAAAATGACCGATAAGGAATTCCTTCAAGACATACACAGTATTCTAAGACCAGAAGTTGTATATGACAATTTGAAGGCTTGGGAAATCGTAAGAATAGAATTAACTGAGAAAATCTAAAAGAATCCATTATGAAAATCAGACAAGATTTCGTTACCAATAGTAGTTCTGTTAGCTACATAATAACCATGTATAAGCCGATAGCTGACAATTTTATTGAAAATTACAACAATTACGCCAAGTCTAAAGACCGTGCTATCAAGTTATTGTATGATGAATTACTTAATGATGGTACACGAAATATAATAGAAGGTGTCGAAATTTATTCGAAAAAATTCCAGTTTCGAACTGACGGTGATACTATGTGGGAAGATTCATATGATAGACCGATAGCTGAAATTGATTTCACCTCCATGTCTGATGAAGATGTTTGGGCCTTAGTTTATGGTGAGTATATTGAAAAACATAGAATTAATAATATACATGGATTTGGAGCGACTCAAATCAATAATACTTTCTAAATCATGAAAATTAGACAAGATTTCGTAACTAACAGTAGCTCGGTTAGTTATATAATTACATTCTGCCCTTCTCTTTACAACTCAGTTGATAGTTATATTTGGAGAGGACGAGAAGATGAGAAAAATATGAAATTTTCAAGAATAGAAGAATTGTTGAAAAAAGATTTATTTGAATCAGGCACAAGAGCTTTCATAGAAGGTCATGAATTATATGTGAAAAAATATGAATTTGATACGGACGAAACCACAACAGATGAAGTTCATGAACAACAAAATGAAGAGATTGATTTTAAAGTTATTTCTGATGATGATTTGTGGAATTATATTCGAGGGCAATTCTTTGCAATGGGAGATTTGGGGCGTATTTGGGGATTTGGAGTTACACAAGTTGACACATTTTAATATGAAAATAAGGAGGCACTGCGATACATATAACTTTATTGGCGATACAGAAAATGGAGTCACTTTCAGATGGGGAGCAAATTTGAAGGATAATCCATTATTTGCACCTCACCCTGAATTAGTAGACATATCTATTTCAAATCATTGCAGCAAGGTTTGCTCCTTTTGTTATAGGAATAGTACAAAAAATAACTCTTTTATGACATTGGATGATTACTGTTCTATTTTGGATTCGTTGCAGCACCCCAAATGGGGGAATGTTTTTCAAATTGCAATTGGAGGGGGAGAACCTCTTGAACACCCGAATTTTATTGATATTATCAATTCTACATATGCTCGCAATATTGTTCCAAACTTTACAACCAATGGAGGTTTAATAAATGAAACTATAGCAAAAGAAATTTCTTCAAAAGTAGGTGCTGTAGCCATATCTTGTCAAAATATTGCTGAGTTAGATGTTGAGAAAGTTAGTATATTATCTGAGTTTGGGGTAAAAACGAATATCCACTTTTTACTAAACTCTAACACTTTGCTGCAAGCCATTGATATACTTAATGGGCAGTATAATAAATCGCTAACGAATATTAATGCCATAATATTCTTAACTTACAAACCGTGCGGTCGAGCAGACGAATCAAATATATTGAGTTTGAATGATGACTTTTTGAACTTTGTTGGCAAAATAGATAACTCTATGTGTAATATAAAGATAGGATTTGATGCTTGCTTTGTTCCTAATTTAATGAGATACACAAAGGTAAATACAGATTATATTGATCCTTGCGAATGTGCTTTCTTTTCTGTTTATATCGATGAAAAAATGAATGTAAAACCCTGTTCATTTACAACCAATGAAAGTGAGTCATTTAATTTAAAAGATTTTTCTTTTGAGGAAATTTGGGATGTAAAATTTGAGAAGATTCGTAAATCAAGAATAAATAATTGCGAAAGCAACTGTAAATTGAAGTCAGAATGTAGAGGAGGCTGTCCGTATTTTGAAAAAATCAACACTTGTTATTCATAAACTATTATGAAGGAAATAAACTGGAAACAATTAGAAAAAAATAGTGAATCTAAAGAAATCGGATTTGAATTATTCTGTTTTCAAATAGCGTATAGGAAATACACAACTTTAGGTCATTTTGATTCGTGGTATAATACGCCTGGATCTGAATTCTATTTAACGCTTGAAAAAGATTCCGATGAATTAGGTTTGAAAATAGGTGATGTTATTGGTTGGCAAGCAAAATTCTGGTTAAATAATAAAGATGAAAATAATTCTCCGTTAGATGCTAACCATAGAAGTGAATTAGTAGAAGGTTTTGGCACCTCATTAAAGTATAAGCCAAATTTAAAGAAATGGATTATTTGTACTCCTGGGAAATTTTCCAATACTGCTCCCAATAAATGTGTTGATGCTTTTGAGAATGAGGCAAATACAATGAAAAATAATATTCAGATTGACTATTGGCATAAGGATATTTTTCTCGCATTTGCCTTAGAAGATAGCGATTTTTTTTCCAGACTTTTCAATCATTATTTTTCTACGAAATTTATTGGATTCGATTTTATTAAAAATTTTTCCGAAAAACGATTAGAAAGATTAAAAGATAAGTTTGATATAGACTTATATATCGAAAATGAGATTGATAAACATTTGTCGTATATCTTAGATGCGGATAAAGTAGAGAAAAGGATATCAGTAATATTGAAAAACGCTAAACGTTTAATCAAGCATAATTATCCTTATAGAGAAGATGATATCGGACAATACAAATATTTAAATAATGATTATGCTACAAACGTGAAATGGCTAATTGAAGCTCGTTGTCAATTAGTTGAAGATATCTACAATAGTATCTCTGTAAATAATTTTGATTATTTACAGATTGTTGAGCTAATAAAAGCACATGGTCAAAAATCAGAAAGAATAATTATCACACTAAACAAACAACTCAAATCTAATATCCATATTTCAAAACATGATGAAGATCAAAATTATTATTACGAAAAGCATCTACATGAATCCTGTTTAAGATTTATTAACGAATTATCTGTTTTTCTTTATGGAAATGAAGAGAATGAAAAAGATAATATAAAATATATTTTACAATTATATTCACAACAACATGTCCATGTTTTTGGCTCTGCCGGATTTGGTAAAACAAATTTAGCTTGCGCAGTGTGCAAGAAGTATTTGAATAACAAAATACCATCATTGCTCATTTTAGGTTCTAATATTAAGGATCATTCTTCTCCTCAAGATCAAATTATAGCAAGTCTTGACTTAAAAAATGATTATTCTTTTAGTGAGTTGTTATTTGCTTTGAATGAATTAGGTAAATTGAAGCAACAAAAAATTCCTATAATTATTGATGGGCTAAACGAATCAATCCCGACTGCTAAAATATGGAAAGATGCACTCGCAGACATTATTTATGACATAAAGGCTTATGAAAATTTATTACTTATCACTACTTTAAGAGAAGGCTATGTACAACAAGTTTTCGGGAAAAATTCATATTTTGAAGTAGATAATCAATATAAAATTGAAGGATTTAGTAATTACAATATCAAAAATGCAGTTAACAAGTACTTTGTAAAGTATAACATTTCAACTAAAGGACAATACAATGAAAGTCTATTCAAGAATCCGTTATTACTAAAAATGTTCTGTGAAGCAAATAGAGATTCTTCAAATGCAGTTGTCACTCAAAACAGTATATACAAATCAATTGACAACTATATTTCAAATCTTATATTGAAAATAGCTGACGGTGATCACGTAAGAAAAAGCAATGTCACACATAGTATAGTATCTATATCAAAAGAACTTTGGGAGAACAATGAAAGAGCAATATCCTATCCAGACAAGTATGTATCACTAATAAAGGGAAATAATGAGCCATTTGTTGGAAGTATCGCACATTCTATGATGGATGAAGGGATGTTCTTTATTAGAAATCTCATTGATGATAATGAAGAAATTCAATTTTCTTATGATATGGTTGGCGGATTTTGTATTGCAAAATATTGGCTATTAAGAGGGAAAGAAGAAGCTACTATCATAAGTTTTATGCAATCGGATGAATTTCAGAAACTTATTCCGTCTGATGGTTGTCACCCATTAGCCGAAGATATTCTTAAGGCTATGCTATATCTAATTCCGTCTCGATGTGAGAATAAACCAATCTATAAATTATTACCAAATTTACCACCAGAACTATACATTTCAAATCTTGATGTATTACTTCAATACGTTAATGATCAAAATGAATTTATTGACTTTTTTGCTTCTTTGAAATTTGACGAAAATAATATCAGTGAGCTTTGTGAGAAAATATGTACCAGAATTGTTGAACAGAATGATTATAGCAACACTGCTATTCTATATCATTGTTATTTCAATTGGTCAAGTTTTCAAAGAGATATTTACTGGAACGAAAGAATTCGAAGTAATGTTTGGAAAATACTTCAACTTCTCAAAAATATTCTAAAAGAATCATATCTAAATAATTTATCGGATACAGAATTACATAATCACTTCATATTTTGTTTGTTACTTTTTTCTTCGACTGATAATGAGATTAGAAATTTAGCAACAAAAGTTGCTGTTATTATTTCCGAGAGAAATCCATATCAAGTTATTGAAACCCTAAAAAAATCAACGAAACTTTCTGATATTTACATCTTAGAAAGGCATTTAGCCGTCTTATGTGGTGTTATATTAAGAATTAAAGATAGAAACTTTACAAATGAATGTTGTGAGTATCTTCAAAATGAATTTTTGCCAAACACCACAACCAATCACGTAATTACGTTGGATTATATTGAAACGATATTTGAGTTTGGAAAGTATCATTTTGATTATCCATATTCAATAGATATTCTATTTAGAAATAAGAATGAGTTATGGAATCGAGACTCTGAATATGAAAAAACTATACTTGCTGATAGAAAATATTTTGATATGGGAGTAGATATTTTTGATTATGACTTTGTGAAATCTCAGATCAAGGGTATAATCTATGATGAAAATAACGAGTTCGGTTTGATTGATATATTTTCCATATTGCATTTTAGAATAAATTCATACGGATATGCAACTGATCTATATAAAGATATTGAACAAAAACTTTCTGAAGAACAACGTTATAGAAGAGAAGATAATATGGATTCACGTGAAAGTTATCAATTTAAATATGTCTGGACTTCCTACTATGAATTAATCGGCTATCTAACAATAAATAATCTTATTGAAAAAGAGAATCAGTCAATATTCAGAATTAACGATATAATGATTGATCCTACATTCCCTCAACTCCCTCAAAAGTTTCAATTAGTAAATGACTGTTTCCTCCCAGCGTATAATGAGAATGTACAAGAATGGATTAATTGTGATAAAAACGATTATTTTGAGAATATATATTGTACATCATTAATTGACGAGGGAGATGAAGATTGGGTATTACTTAAGGCATATTCCACTCAAAAAGATGATAACAAACATTATAATCAAATCATTATATCAATAGATTCGTTAGCTTATTCATCTCCAAAGGCATTGAAAGAATTTGAAAATGATGATTTTTGGTTGCATCCCAATGCAGGAGAGTTTCACAATAAATATTCAGGAGAATTGCCATGGAGAGAAGATTCAACAGAAGATAGTTCTGATTGCGAATTTATTATGCTAACTAATGAATATAGTTTTCAATTATGGAATCATATGAGATCTAATTTATGTGAAAATTTTCCTTTCTTAGATAATGGAGTTGCGCTTTATTTGAAATTATGGTTTAATCCGTCAAATTTATCGTACTATTCAGGTAAGGAAAAGGTAACCAAATTTTTATCAGCAAATGGGAGTCAATTTTACTTTATAAAAAAAGTGTATCTGAAGAAATATTTGTCAGAAAATAATTTGCAAACTGTACATCACAAGCTTATCACGAAATATGGCGAGTTAGGTAAACCAGATAAAGAAAGAGAATTAAATCCCTCATACAATGATATACAGTCAAATAAACCTTTAATAATCTAAGGTTAGATGCTTGAGCGTATAGCAAATATCATGTATGTGAAAATTTATATACGAATTTTTTAGTTGAAGTGGTCAGGATTAGCCTAAAAGTTAATTGCGGGCGGCTCCGTCAGGGCAATCACCGGCAGGCAAAAATCCTCACCCCTCGTGCCTCTGGGTTTGCACAGTCTTTTTGCCTGCCTCCGCACAATCCACCCTGCTGTTTTTTTTTTCTGTCACACTTTTTGCAAAAGGCAAAAAAGACGTTTGCACTCCAACCGCCACCACCGTGCTGCACTTGCGCCAGAAAAAAACAACTCAAAGCTATTATACATAACATGTAGTTATATTCGAGCCCTTGCCTGATGGCAAATCAATAGGGCTAAATATAACCTAATTATGTATAATAGCCGCACAAAATCAACGCCTTTGCCCCGCTCCGCTGCCCGAAAACCTCAAGAGTTCCCCGCCACCCAGTAGTTGTTGCAGTATCAAAAAATAGAACGAGTTTTATTTCCATGTGCTTGCGGTAGGTTCATTCTCTCCTCTCATTTCGTTTCGGGGGTCGCTGTTCGTACCTCACTTCGCGTCCACCCTTCACTACATTGCGTTCAGTTCATTTCACCCACCTCAGCACCGCACAGCATAGGTGGCTCAGTCGTTCCATTCCACAATCCACGCAGTCATTCCATTTCACGCCTAATCCACCCATGCCCTTTTCCAACGCATTTCCAGCGGTCTATTTTTCATACTGCGGCGAGTCCACCCCAATAAGCGCCTTTCAGGCAGAGCGGTAAGTTTATTACACCTAATCGGTGAGTGTTTAGGCGTTCCGCCAATATAAGAAAGCCACAATAAGACCCCACCACCCATCAGTTGTGCAAAAAATAAATATATATTGAGTTTTATTGCCATGTGCTTGTGGTAAATGCGTTCCATTTCGGCTCCATTCCGTTCTGGGCTTCTTGTTCGTTCCTCACCGCGAAACCCGAAACTTCATTTCGCCTACATTGCAAGCATACACCTCAGCACCGCACGGCATAAGTAGCTCCATTCTCTCACTCACACGTTACGTTCTTTCAGTCGCAACCCATGCCATTTTCAACGCATTTCTAGCGGTATATATTTATTTCTGCGACGAGTTAGCCCCAATAAGACTAATCCCCTTCGGGAGAGCGGAAAAGGAGATTGTTTAATTTGGATTACAACTGGCGGATAAGCCGAGAATAACTTTTAGTGTTTATTTCTTCAGTTGATAAAAGTTATTTCCCGTCTTACCGAATGTTGGCTGCAAACCTCAAAGTTTCTACTGATATTCAAAATCGCTTTAGTTACTACTGGCGGAAAAACGAGAAAAACTTTTTTCGGGCTCGATTGGACGGCCCCTAAAGTTTTTTCCCGTTTTCCGAGTGTTGGGTGCAAATAATTAAGCAATAGATAAGCACAAAAAAAGCCTCCCTCTTGGGGAGGCTTTACTACTAACAAAAGGTTACCACACCGGATAGTAGTTGTTTTTTAGCGATTTCTTCGCCGGATAAAATTCTTCAAAACCAACGAAACAATAAAACTCACAACAGCACCAACAACAGCAAGAATAACGGTTCTAACCAAGTCTTCAACAAATACATTGCTGAATACTGATAGCATCATACCGCCACAAGTACCTGCATATACTTGGCTATCACTGCTTGTTTCAAGGAATTTCATTGTTAGTTGTGTTTGAATTTGTGTCAACGGTCGTTTGACTAACGGCTGAAACCACTCCACCTGCCAATACTATATATCCGGCTGCGGCTACCAGTCCGGCAGGAAGTGCGATCGGGGAAGCCAAAATGGCTCCGCCAATGGCTGCCAATGCCAAACCAATAGTACGCAAGGTCCTGAAAAAGCTTGGAGTTGGAGCTTTTACTCGTTCTACAACGTTCATTTCGTTAGGTTTTGTAACAGTAGCTTTATTTTCTGTATCCATAATCTTTGAATTGATATTTTAATAATAACTTGAAATAATTTTGACGAATTTGAAAGCCCCTCCTTTCGGAGGGTTTGGGGAAGCTTTCTACTCTACACTAATAATAGCCAACACGTTGTACGCGTTGTTATTCAGAGAATAGTCAACATTGTTTACTTCCTGGATAAAGTCAATCGAAAGCAGAATAAAGTTAGTACCTTCCAATACAGGAACAGTGGCTGGTTTCAAAGCTACAGCCTGATCTGCGGCATCAGTTGCTATACGCAACGGAGCAGAAACAGTCATTTCCGATTCACCGGTAGCAAAGTTCACACTGGCAAATCCACTTTTCAAAATGATATGAGATGCCCCGCTAGGCAAACTAATATCTTTTTGTGGGTTCAATGCAGCAATGCTGATTTCACCGGTTTCAGTGTCCACTTCAAAAGCTTTGTACAAAACGGTACCAAGAGCTGCATTTACATTGAAGTTAAACCCAAGCAACAAAGCTTTTGCTTCGTCTTTGGTTATCCCTTCGCCAACATGGCGTTCACCCCTGGCGTTAGCCTCATCCATATTTTTGATTTGGGCCATGATTTGCGTTAAACGTGCAGTTACACGTCCATCCGATGCATCCTTGCCTAATACTCGAACGGCATCACGCAATAACTTACCTGCTGAGGCTGAATTCCCAAACTCAGCACCATTTTCACGGGTTCGTGCAAATCCTGGATCATTAGCGATTCGGGAAGCGTCCACACCACCTTTTTCCCGGGCAAGATAACCATCTTTCGACTTGTAGAATGAGATTCCACCAATGGTTCCCCGCAATTTTAGAATACTTTTTTGTTGTGCCATAATACTATATTTTTAAAATTATTCGGCAAAATTATATTTACAATTATCATTTTAGAACACAAGCACTTCCGGTAATGTCTATATTTGCCGTTTTTTCCTAAATGGATATATTTTGATTTAAATAAAATTTATATTTTTGCATAAAATAGTAAGAGAAATGGAAGTAAAACGTATTTGTATCTATCCGAAAGATATCCAACGAATCACCGGAAAGAGTGAACGTTACGGAAGAATGTTACTTGCTCAGATAAAAAAACGCAACGAAAAGGAAGAACACCAGCTCGTAACTGTTGACGAATTCTGCCGGTACACCGGATTAAAAATTGAACAGGTTGCCCCGTTTATTGCGGGATAGTTCCTCATGTAGGAATGAAGTATGGATAAAGCATACCAACGCCCTACATAGTGTATGAAAAAAGCCGTATTGATGCAACAATACAGCTTTCCACAAACTTTCCGATAAAATTTACTTTCTTACCTTTTACTACAATTTTCAAATGTCTCCCAAACTTGAGGTCACAATCTGTGACCTCAATCTTTTTAGACTTTCATGAAACTGGTCACAATTTGTGACCAGTTCATCTTTTTAAAATTGAATTGCTTTAATCTGTCTAACATGCTATCTCTTTATCAATTATCTCGGCCAATTTTTGCATATCATTACTCATTTTTAGGTCGGTTATCTTTGCATAAATTTGAGTAGTCTTGATACTTTTATGACCGAGCATTTTGGATACTGTTTCAATGGGGACCCCATTTGATAAAGCAATCGTTGTGGCAAATGAATGTCTGGCAATGTGAAAAGTCAGGTTTTTGGTAATATTGCACAAATCGGCTATTTCTTTCAGATATTCATTTAGTTTTTGGTTTGAGATAACAGGTAGTATCTTGCCATCGTTCTGACTCCCTTTGTATTTATCAAGTATTTGTATTGGAGTATTAAGAAGCCGAACATTAAACTGTACATTCGTTTTATGACGTTTACTCATTATCCACATGCTATTGTCAAATGCGGTATGGATGTTGCATTCTTTCAAATTACATAAATCGATGTATGAAAGTCCTGTATAGCAACAGAAAATGAATAAATCCCTTACCTGTTCGACTCTCTTTGATGCAAATTGTTTTTTCTGAATTGTATCAATTTCTTTTTGGCTAAGGAAATCTCTTTCCATGGTTTCAAAGTTCATATTGAAATTCCAGAAAGGATCGGGGATATTAAGCCCTGTGTTTTTGGCAAAATAAAATATCCTCCGTAACCTTTGCATAGCTTTCATGGCATTGTTGTGTGCACTCTTGTGGTTATTACGGATGTAGATATAAAAACTGTCTAAAAAAACAGGATTTACTTCATTAATCGGGATATCAGAGATATTGTAATGCTCTTTTAGGAATGATTCAAGCCGTTCTCTCAAAAGTTGATAACGGTCGTAGGTTACATTTGTAGTAGAATAACCGACTTTCATAGCATACTGTTTGTTGTGCATATCGAAGTATTCTAAGAGGGTTTTAATTTTTCGGTCTATTCCTAAAATAGTATTCTTGATTTTTTCGGGTACAACATAGCCAAATTCGTCAAATTGCTTTGTATATGCCTTGTCGATTGCAGATTTTAAGTTGTCCAGCTGTCTGTTAATGTTGTTTGCTTCGGCTGTCCGCCCTTTTACTATTCCTGTCTTTACGTCCCAACAATCAGGATTTACCTGAAGCTTAGAACTTAATTGCGCAATTTCTCCGTTTATTGTTATACGGATCATGATAATAGTCTTCCCATTCTTTAGAATGGCATTCTTCTTTAAGTAGAAAAGTACTCTGTACGTTGACTTCATAACATAAAATTTATGGGTTGAAAATAAATATTCTCTATGAAAGTCTAGCGGACAAACTGCTGACAATTATTGAAATAGCTAAGACAAATTTATTAAATCGTTACCTAATATTGAGTAAGAAAAACAGGTAATGAATTGGTAACGATTTATTGGCTTTTAGAGGTTGAAAAGTGGCTTTTACTGACTTAGCACAAAAGAAAAAAACCACTCCAAATCGATGATTTAGAATGGTTTGTCTTGTTGTTGACTGAAACTGTCGTTTCATTTTGTGACCCAGGAGGGGTTCGAACCCTCGACCCACAGATTAAGAGTCTGTTGCTCTACCAGCTGAGCTACTAAGTCATTTTTTTAAAGAAAAAGGAGGAAGTAGTTGTTCTACTTTCGGGGTGCAAAGTTAATGAAAAAAATCCTTTTGACTAATTTCTTTCAAAGAAATATGGTTAATTCTTATTGTCTATTGATTTGCAGACTACTACAGTGATATGAAAGCATGATTGCTTGCGTTCGCGCACAGCTAAGAATTTGCACTCCTGCCTCATTTCCAACAAAACTTTTGTGAGCGTTTGTATGGCTTCATAGCTACTCTCTATGGTATCCTTTTGAATATTATAAAAGTTTTTATAGGATATGTCTACAGTAGTACCGTATAAATGAGCCGAATGGCTGCTTGCATTACCGTTTCTATGGCTCAGCTTGTTTTGAGTTTCTTCAGTTCTAAGCAACGAAGTGATTCTAAAGCGATACATATTATATTTTTTCTCGGCCAACCGTTGTTGAAATCTGTATCCAATTTCATTCAGCATGTCGATAGCTTCAGGAATAAGATACGGTTGTGAATGTGTAAGCGATTTAAGTTGGTAATACGGTGTTTCTGTAACTTCAAAGAGAATAAGGTTGTTCTTTAAGCTATCCAGTTTTGAGAGAAACTCTTCATTTGTAGCAAACGTTTTTTTTACACCGTTTCTTTGTGCGTGTACCAGTTGAATATCATTTAGATCATTTAGCTTGCAGCTTGGCGAAATAGGTGCGTTTGCGTACTTTACATGGTCACAAAGGGTTGAAATGCCCGGGGTGTATTTGTTTTTTGAGTTGTGCTTATATATTATTGTTGCTATTATTCCACTACAAATGATTAAAACTATGCCTATTAATAATATTTGATTCCTTTTTCTGCTTCTTTTCAACATAAACGCTATTCTTTCCTGCAAAGATAAGGCTTTTGCCCAAAATTGCCAGAGAGAATTACTGAAATATTAATCCTTTTTTTGAGATTATTCTTTTTTGAAAAAAATGTATTTTTTGTGATTTATAATAGTTCATAAAATGCAGCTTGAATATTCTTCAATTCAAAACTATTAATTAACTTTGCGCCTCTAAATCTAAAAAAAGAGTAATATGAAACCAACGTTATTTGTGCTAGCAGCAGGTATGGGAAGTCGCTATGGTGGTCTGAAACAATTAGATGGACTCGGTCCGAACGGCGAAACTATCATGGATTATTCGGTTTATGATGCAATCAAAGCTGGATTCGGAAAGATTGTATTTGTTATCCGTGGAAGTTTTGAAAAAGACTTTAGAACTGTTGTTATCGACAAATTCAAAGATTTAATTGAAACAGATGTTGTATTTCAGGAGATAGACAACGTTCCTGAAGGCTGTACTTATATTCCGGAAAGAGAAAAGCCATGGGGTACGAACCATGCTGTGTTGATGGGAAAAGATGCTATTCATGAGCCATTTGCTGTGATAAACGCCGATGATTTTTATGGTCAGGAGTCTTTTGCTATTTTGGCAGATTTTTTGAGAAGTGTAGAGGGAAAGAAGAATGAGTACTGCATGGTGGGTTATCGTGTTGGAAATACACTATCTGAAAGTGGAGCCGTGAGCCGAGGAGTTTGTGTGGTAGATGAAAACCAACTGCTGAAAAATGTAGTAGAGCGCACTCATATAGAAGAGAAAAGCGGCACGATAAATTATGTAGATGAGAATGGAAAAGAAGTTGCAATTGTTGCTACTACACCTGTATCAATGAACATGTGGGGCTTCACACCTGATTATTTCGATTATTCGCTAGAATACTTTAAAGAGTTTTTAGCTACCGAAGGACAGAAACTAAAATCTGAGTTTTATATTCCTCTGGCTGTAAACAATTTGATAGTGGAAGGTAAAGTTACTTGTAAAGTGCTTGATACTCCGTCTAAATGGTTTGGTGTAACTTATGCTGAAGATCGTCCGCAAGTAGTTATTAAGATTAATGAACTGATCAGAAACGGTGTATACCCGAACAAATTATTCAAATAATATTCTCCCAATTATATGGCTAAAATTTTAGTGACAGGAGGAACCGGTTATATTGGTTCTCATACGGTAGTAGAATTACAGAAGGTTGGTTTTGAAGTGGTGGTTGTAGATAACCTTTCCAATTCTAATATCGATGTGTTAAATGGTATTGAGAAAATAACAGGTATTCGTCCTGCATTTGAAAATATTGATTGTGCGGACTATGTTAGCATGGATAGGATGTTCGAAAAGTACAAAGGCATTGACGCAATCATTCACTTTGCTGCGAGTAAAGCAGTTGGCGAATCGGTTGAAAAACCGTTGTTGTATTATCGCAATAATTTGGTTTCGCTGATTAATTTATTACAGTTGATGCCAATTCATAAGATTAAGAACATTGTTTTTTCGTCTTCCTGCACTGTATATGGTCAGCCTGATGTGTTACCGGTAACAGAAGATGCACCGATAAAACCGGCTTTATCTCCTTATGGTAATACCAAGCAGATTTGCGAAGAAATTATACGCGATACAATTCATTCGAACCCTTGTTACCGGAGTATCATACTTCGTTATTTCAATCCTATAGGAGCTCATCCATCCGCCGAAATTGGTGAATTGCCGAACGGTGTACCGAATAATTTATTACCTTTTGTTACGCAAACTGCTATCGGATTACGCAAGCAACTTCAGGTTTATGGTGATGATTATAATACCCCTGATGGATCGTGCGTTCGTGATTATATTCATGTGGTAGATTTGGCTAAAGCTCATGTAATTGCAGTTCAACGAATGTTGAATAATCAAACAAAACACCATGTTGAGACGTTTAATTTAGGAACTGGTCGAGGACTGTCGGTATTGGAAATAATTGAAACATTCGAGAAAGTGAATGGAGTAAAGATTCCGTATAAACTAGCTCCTCGTCGTGAAGGTGATATTGAAAAAGTGTGGGCAGATCCAAGTTATGCTAATGATGAGTTGGGATGGACTGCTAAAGAGACAGTAGAAGAAACGCTTCGAAGTGCGTGGGTTTGGGAACAAAATCTGGCAAAACGCGTGAAAGAAGAATAACAAATATTTCATAGTAAATAAGAAGGATGAACAGTTAATATATCAGCATGATAAGAGTATTAATTGTTCATTTTTTTTCTTTGTAATACCTATTTTAATATGTTGTATCCATTAAAATTTACTCCCATTTTAAAAGATAAAATCTGGGGTGGAACTAAACTAAAAGATTTATACGGTAAATCGGCCGACACTGACAAATTGGGCGAAAGCTGGGAACTGTCAGGTTATGAGGGGGATGATTCTGTGGTAGTCAATGGACTCCTCGCAGGTAACAGCCTTACCGAGTTGATTGAGATTTACATGGGTGAATTGGTAGGTGATGCTATTTACGACGAATATGGTTTGTCTTTTCCCTTGCTTTTCAAGCTGATTGATGCGAATGAAAACTTGTCAATTCAGGTTCATCCCGGTGATGAAGTGGCTGCTGAACGTCATAATTCATTTGGGAAGACCGAAATGTGGTATGTGTTGAATGTTGAAGAGGGTGGAGAGCTGGTCGTAGGATTTACAAAAACCTGTACCCGGGATGAGTATCTCGATGCTTTAGAGGAAGATAAGGTAGAAGATTTGTTGCAGAAAGTTCCTGTAAAACAGGGAGATGTTTTCTTTATACCAGCAGGATTGGTACATGCTATTGGAAAAGGAGTGATGGTGGCCGAAATTCAACAAAGCAGTGATATTACTTACCGGATTTATGATTATAAGCGTAAGGATGATAATGGCAATGAACGTGAGCTGCATACTGAGGAAGCTCTAGATGTGATTAACTTTGAAGCCACTAAAAATCCAAAGGTTGTTTATAATGCTAAGCTAAATGAAATTACCCCGTTAGTAAAATGTGAATACTTCACAACCAATACATTGCGTTTTGATGCGCCTTTGACTCGAAATTATGGAACGCTAGATACTTTTGTAACGTATATGTGTGTAGAAGGTAGTTTTGTAATTGAATATGGAGGTGAAAGAACTGTTATGGGGAAAGGAGAAACTGTATTGATTCCTGCCTGTATAGACGAACTTGGGTTGATACCGGATGGCGAAGTAACTTTACTGGAAATATATATTGAATAACTATTTCTGTTTTTGTCGGTTCAGAAAAATATCTCTGAATAATTGAAAAACGATGATGTTTTCGTAACCGTCAATTGTTTTGATCCAGTTTTTTAATGCTCCATTTGTCTCATATTCTTGTTGTTCGAACATCCGACGACTGGCTGTATTTGACTCCGCAATATGGCAGTAAAGCTGATTTATCTTCAGGTAATTAAAAACATATTCTTCAATCAGGTGTAAGCAGGCTTTTGCGAATCCTTTGCCTTGAAAAGGACTATCAACAAACAATCCTAAAGCTATGCGGCTGTTGTGCATGTCGAAATCAAACAAATCAACTGTTCCGACGGTTTCTCCACTTGTGCGACTTACGATCATTAATCGCAGTTGTTTATTTTCATAAATGTCTTTGGCAGAATCAACAATGTATTGTTTTAAAACAAAATGCGAATATGGATTTCGCGTATTGCCTACATCCCACAGCAAAGCATTATTTTCCCAGGCATATAATCTGTCCAGATCTTCAGGCTCTACAGCTCTTAGTAATATGTGTTCGTTTTCAAACAATATGGTGATGGATTATGGTTGATTATGCTCAGAATAGTTATCCAAACAATGATTTAAAAAGTCCTTTTTTCTTTGAAAGCTGATATTCAGGTTCTATTTCGTTAGTAATCGGGTCGAAAAATTTACCGTTCATTATCATTCTGTAAATCACTCCCCAATCGGGTAATCCACCCAAATTTCTGTCGTCAATAAATAAATCGGCTTTTAATTTACGAGGTTCCGGATGCTCGGCCGATTCTTCGGGGTAATTCTTATTGACAGCGTAAAACTCTAATCCTCTGTTACGACAAAATTCAACGGCTTCTTTTAATTCAACACCTTCTCTTACAGTCCACAAAACCAATAAATTGTCAGGGCTCTGCTGCAATCGCTTAAGAGTGTCAATCGCAAATGGAATTTCTTTCCCTATATTAGGATATTCGTGAGTGACAATGGTTCCGTCGAAATCTACTGCTATAACCATAATTAGTTTGAAAGTTATAATGTTTAAAATCAGAAAAAAATTACTGCCGGTTTTTACTCTTCAGTATCATCTTCTTCCAGTTTCAGATCCGAAATTATTTTTCGTTCGGTTGGTTTGCAGAAGAAAAGTGCTACAGCCGCAATCAGAGCACAATAAATCATTGATTCCGTGCGAATAACATTGAAAACATTAACGCTCAGAACAAAGCCAAAGCCAATAGCCAATAAACGCCAGATAGCACCAGCTACATATTTATTTGTTTTAGTGAAATTATCTTCAATGGCTACCCACTTCTTTGTGTTTTTATGAAAGAGAGCCAATGCCGCAGGGATGGAGATGATAATATACAGAATGACAATTGTTGATAAGACTATGCTTTCCGAACTTTTAGGATCCACACTTGTTGTGCGGTTCATGTTGATTAAATAGCCAATCATAGCACTTAATACTGCTGCCGTATAAATAAGAGAATAAGCAAGATAAATTCTTTTGACTACTTTTTCCATGTTTTTTTCTTGTTTGTTTTTTTATTTAAATGAATTGGTAAATTCTACTCTGTTTAATATCGAACGGCCGAGCGTAACTTCGTCGGCGTATTCCAGTTCGTCGCCAATGGCAATGCCGCGGGCAATGGTGGTTATTTTTATGTTCAGCGGAGCCAGTTTGCGGAAAATGTAGAAGTTGGTGGTATCGCCTTCCATGGTAGTACTAAGTGCCAGAATCACTTCTTTTACATTTTCGGTTTGCACCCGTTCTATCAGGCTCTCAATTTCCAGGTCTTTGGGTCCCACACCATCCATAGGCGAAATAATGCCGCCCAACACATGATACAATCCGCGGAACTGCTGTGTATTTTCGATGGACATCACATCTTTGATGTTCTCCACCACACAAACCGTCTCGTGGTCGCGCGACGGATTATTGCAAATCTGGCAAATTTCGGTGTCCGATATATTATGGCAAACGGTACAATACTGAATTTCGCTCCGTAGCTGAATAAATGCTTTGCCAAACACCTCCACTTCGTATTCCGACTGCTTAAGCAGGTG
>Ga0302288_1000327_pt1 | contig 40722 bp, 28 predicted proteins | sample III_Fen_N1_1_FD_194549 | JGI IMG/M metagenome (GOLD analysis project Ga0302288, IMG submission 194549) | Peat permafrost microbial communities from Stordalen Mire near Abisko, Sweden - III_Fen_N1_1 | ecosystem: Environmental > Terrestrial > Soil > Wetlands > Permafrost | place: Sweden: Abisko...
ATCTTAAAATGCGACTCCTATATCTGGAAAATCGAGGCTTCTTTCAAAAACGACAAACACTGGAAAGGTAACAAACAATCATCAGGTAAATATTCTAAATTCGGAAATGTCTTGCTACTGAGATAAATACGGAAACGTAAACGAAAGAAGAAAAACCGTCAATATGGTTACAAGGACAACTAGTTTCAGGAAATAATGGTAAACTCAAATATATTCACATGTATCTATTTACCAGCAATTATAATTATTTACCATATACTTTCATATCTTTTTAAATCAGAAAAGATTAGAAGAACTTGGTTGATAATAAGCTCTCTGATTATTTATTTTTTTCTCAGTAGCTGGTGTATTTTATACATTTTAATCTCGTTCCTGATTAATTATCTGGCAGGAACTTTTATTATCAAAAAAAAAGATATAACATCAAAGCCTCTTTATGTACTAGCTCTAATAATCAATATCCTTTTTTGGATTTATAGTAAATATAAAATTGAACTTGCTGATGCGTATTCCTTTCTCTTTGCCACAGACAATACAGTTGCCCGATGGATAATGCCGTTAGGTTTTGGATTCATTACGCTACAACAGATTTTGTTTTTAACAGAATGCTACAAAAAACAGATATCTAAGATAGATATTCTTGATTACCTATACTTTTCGACATTCTTCCCAAAACTTATTGCTGGACCAATTACGAGTTATCAAAGATTTCAATCAGAAGAAAACGGCTTCGATTATTCAGTTAATTATAAGAATATAGCTATCGGAAGCTTCTTGTTCTTTCTAGGGTTAACCCAAAAAGTTTTGTTTGCCGATACCTTTTTAGTCATCGCAGACAGGGGCATTGCAAGCCATTCGTTAAATTTTGTCCAAGCATGGATAACGTCCTTATGCAATACTTTTGGATTATTTTTCAATATCAATGGATATACCTCAATGGCAATTGGATTGGGATTGTGTTTTAACATTTCATTACCTCCGAATTTTAATCAGCCATTTAAAGCATTAAATATCAAAGATTTTTGGACAAGATGGCATATTTCATTTATCAGTAATTTTACGAATCATATACTAACACCAATCGCAAGACGCAAACCCAAAAGATTGTCTTATGCTTTGGGGATATTTATCACATTCTTCGTTATATCGATATGGCATAAATTAACATTCACTATGATCGTGTGGGGCTTACTGAATGCTTTTGCCCTCGTCATCTATTCGTTGCTTGAGAAAATACCATTCAAACTACCCAAATTCATTGCATGGATAGTAACTTTTGGATTTATAAACATCAGCTGGATATTTTTCAGAACAGACCATATAACCCAAGCACTAATAGTGATAAGCGGTTTAGTAAATATCAAAGGTCTATTCATGTATTACAACGAGTTTTATATACTCTGGGGAATCGGTGCAAATTTTATGATTGTTTTACTTTTAATAGCCAGTCTCTTTATTACATTAAAAATAAAATTCAGTAGATATTACAAACCTTCAATTAAGATGGCTTTAATAACAATTTTAATGATAATATTCAGCATTACCTTTAACAATGCCTACCCTTTTATCTATTATGGATTTTAGAGGCAAAAATAGAATAATAGTCTGGCTAACCGTGATAGTTCTTCTATCAGTATTCTTGTCATTAATCAATTATCAAGAATCATCTTTTAGAACTCGAAGAATTGACCTATATAGATTTTCGACAAACGAATTATGCTCTGCAATAAGTAATTACTTTTATAGCAATGATTTATTAAAAAAAAATCCGATGATTGATGACATTGCCGACAAAATTTCTAATTTTAACGTTGGTGGAATAATCAAATGGATGGAAACGAAAATTGATAAATTACATTCGAAGACTGACAATCTCATAAAAGACAAGAAGATTCAAAATTTCAGAAATGGCTACATCTTGTTACACTCAGAAAAACGCAACCCTCTGTTTGGAATTACCTCAACACATTCGATATTTAAACTCGACAAAGACTGTCAAAATCTACCTCTTCCCCGAAAAACGATAAACGATTATGTGTGCAAAGGAGAATGGGAATCTATTCAAATCATTATTGTACCATTTACTGACACTATTAAACAGTTGGAAGTGACCATTTCGAATATGCCATTACCTGCTAAGAACATGCAATGTTTTATAGGAGAATATGCATATTGTCGAAAGAACAAATTCCAAGCAGGAAATTCCGGATTGATTGCCGATCCACTAATAACCATGGATGCAGTAAATAGTTCAAAGAATAGTATCACGTTTAAGAGTTCGATGATTTCAACACAAATACCAGAAGGTGAAACAAAATCGATTTGGTTAAATTATTATATTCCCGAAACAACAAAAGCGGGAAATTATACTTTAACCGTTGCTATAAAAGGAAATTGCCAAAAAGAATACGACAAACAGACAACACAAATCAATCTAAAAGTATTTGACTACACACTTCCCAAAACAATGCACTTGAAAAATGCCTTTTCGTTTAATGGTGATGCCATAAAGAATTACTATAATATCGCAACAATTCCCAAAGCCACACTAAAGGAATATTATAAATTTCTGCTGGATTATCATCTAAATCCCATATCGCTGTATAACCCAATTCAATCACCATTTCCAGCAATTGAAGACTGGCAATGGTGTATTGATAAAGGAGCTAATTACTTTAACATTGGTTATCTTGAATATATTCCGCATGATAGTATCAATTTTTTAAAAAAGTTTAAAGAAACTCTTTTAAAAAATATAGCCCGTTTAAAGGGAAACAGATTACTCAATTATGCCTTCATATACGGCTTCGACGAAATAAAGCAACAGGATTATTCTCAGCTAAAATATATGTATAAAAAGCTTAGAACTATAAATAAAGAGATACCGTTTGCCTGCACTGTTGGTCCAAACAGAGACCTTTCAGGCTTTGTAAATATCTGGATTCCTGAAATTGAATCCTTTCAAGGAAACAGGAAGCTACATAAGACAGAAAAAAATTGGGAATATGTCTGTTTTACGAATAAAGATTTTTTTCCTAACTTCTATATTGAATATCAAGCTATTGATCCACGAATTATCTTTTGGCATTGCAGTAAAAATTCAATTGACGGTTTCCTTTATTATTGTATAAACAATTGGACGGTGTTTGACACACCCAAAGAATTACAACTGGAATATAAAGAAGTGCTCAAAACCAAAACATGCAGAACATCTTGGCCTGAAATTCCTTGGATTGGACATAGTTACAGAATTAACGACGGACAGCGATATGTTACAGGTGACGGACAATTAGTATATCCGGGGAAAAACATGAGATTATATCCATCGATTCGATTGATAAATATAAGAGACGGAATTGAAGATTACGAATGCTTTTATCAGTTAAAAATGCGTCAACATCGCTTTGTAAAGATTGGAAACAAAGCCAAAGCCGATTCAATAAACGCCTTTCTTGTGAAAGCATACGAATGGACGCCTTTAACAAAATGCGAAACAAAAAATCCGGATGAACTGCTAGAAATAATGAAAGAAGCCCGTTCTTTATTGGAAAGATATTCTAAAAATTAAACAATTCCCTCACGCAGAATATCATGCATGTGAATAATCCCTACATATTTTCCAGTTTTTGTTACAACAAGCTGTGTTATTTTATTGTCTTCCATCAAATTAAAAGCTTTAACAGCCAAATCGCTATCAGCTATTGTTTTAGGATTTTTAGTCATTATGTCGATAGCTTTCAGTTTCGAGAAATCGGGAGTCCGCTCAAGCATTCTTCGTAAGTCTCCATCGGTAACAATTCCTTGTAATTGACCTTCGGAAGTGATTACGGCAGTTGCTCCAAGCATCTTTTGCGATATTTCGAGTATCGTATCGTTTACCGAAGCATCTGGCAATACTTTTGGAGGATTAACCTTTGTACACAAATCGCTTACTTTCATATACATTTTTTTCCCTAACGCACCTCCCGGATGGTATTTGGCAAAATCTTCCTGACTGAACCCTCGCAAATCGAGCAAACAGACAGCCAAAGCATCACCCAAGGCCAATTGTGCTGTAGTACTACTTGTTGGAGCAAGATTATTGGGACAGGCTTCTCGTGTAACGGTTGCCTTCAAAACCAAATCAGCTTGTTCTGCAAGATATGATTTTGTTTCAGAGACCATCGCAATTATGGTATTCCCGCCCCTTTTAATAAGTGGTATCAGTATTTTAATTTCAGGAGTAGTCCCACTCTTTGATATACATAAAACAATATCATGGGGGCGAATCATTCCTAAATCGCCATGAATGGCATCGGCAGCATGCATAAATACAGCTGGTGTACCTGTAGAATTGAGCGTTGCAACTATTTTATTAGCGATAATCGCACTTTTACCTATACCGGTTATAACCAACCGACCTTCAGATTTAAAGATACAGGCGACTGCTTCTGCAAAATCATTATCAAGATAATTTACTAAATTTTGAACTGCTTTTGCTTCTTCTGTTATTGTATTTTTTGCTATAGCAAATATTTTTTCTTTTGTTTCCAAAACATTCTTATTAATACAAGACAAAAATAACTAATATTCTTTTATTACTGTCAGCTATTTTGTAATTAGATACTGACTGGCAAATAGAGCTTCTTACAAAAATTTTGTCAAAAAAAGCAGTTCAAATCATTAAGGAAACAATTGGCTGTAAAACGTAATGTTTCATCAAAGGGCGTAAACATGAACGACAGTGCATCTATAAGCTTTTGACTGCTGTAATAACTTTGTGTAATTGCTGTTCGGGCTGTGTTTTTTGAAATCAATGGCGTTTTCCCTGTTACTACAGAGCGGACTAAATCAAACCGCCAAGCAATTGATAGTATTGCTGGAGATGCATTATACCTTGGCAAAGGTTTGTGTATGCCTTTAGCTATTCCAAAGAACAGATCTCGATATGACTGATTTGAACCCGACACAATAAAACGCTGACCATCAATAGAACTTTGCATTAAGCAAACCATAGCACGACAAACATCACGAACATCGACAAATCCAGAGGTACCTTTTGTATAAAATTGTAATCCATCGTAGACCATCTTATATAATTTTGGACTACCCTGATTCCAATTTCCCGGACCAATAATAACCGAGGGATTGACTATTGCTATTGATAATCCTTCGGCAAATCCTCGCCAAACTTCCGTCTCCGCATTAAATTTTGTAATAGAATACCACGATTCCGTAGCACTACGTAACCACTGAGTTTCTTCGGTTACTGGTTCTTCTGTATTGGTATCGCCAAGAGCTGCAATAGAACTAACGTGAACTAATTTTTTACAACTTTGCATCAAGCAAGCATTCACGATGTTTGATGTTCCTGTTGCATTCACGGCAATCATCATGTCCCTGTCACGTTTGTCGAATGAAATATACCCAGAACAATTATAGACAGACGTTGCTCCATGCAGAGCTACATTCAACGAGTCAATATCTAAAACATCGGCTTGAATCCATTCTACTTTTTCTTTGAACAAATCGTTTGGTAGATTATAATATCGTAGATAGTGTTCGGCTGTAATAATTGTTTGTTTATTACGATATAGAGCTCTTACTTTATCGTTGCTTTGTACCAAATGACATAAAAGATGTGAACCCAGAAATCCACTTGCTCCTATTACGACAACCATTACCTGTGTTTATTATTTAGGCAAAGGTACTCGTTTGCGTTGTTTTTGCATTCTGAAACGATTGATATTTTCGATACATTAGAAAAATAATACCGACGACTACAAAAGCACTAACGAACCCCAGCCACATAGTAGATCCGGTACCAATAGAATCAGCAGTATCTTTAATTACATTGCGAGATACAAGGAAACAACTTACAACCGCCATAAAATTATTCATAAAATGAATTATTATGGTTACCCATAAAGAGCCACTCCACTCTAAAATATAACCGAATACAACGCCAAGGAGAAACCGTGGAATGAAACCATAGAATTGAAAATGAATAAAGCTGAAAAAGAATGCTGTGCTTATAATTGCAACATGTACATTTACATATTTGCGAAGAACAACCTTCTGTAAAAAACCTCTAAAAAAAAGTTCTTCAAAAACGGCAGGTAAAAAAGCAACGACAATTGTATTAATCAGAAAGGAGAAAATACTGGTGTCGGTTAAAAGCGATTCAACCAATTTTTGTGTGTTTAGATCCTCCGTTTTAAGTGAGTTTGAAGCTCCTAAGAGGGAATCGACAGTGATTCCATTATATTCAACTAAAAGATTTATTACCGGATTTGCAAAAATTATAAGAATAATGGAACAAACTAGAAAAAAAAATGGAGGTTTTGTCTGCAATAAGAAAAGCTTAAATATATTTTTTCCATAACACCAAGCAATAACCAAAGGTGGAATAGCAAATAAGGCAATGGTTTGCAATGTAAGATAAGAACGTAATGCAACTACAGAAGTCTCACCATTAAAGCTATTTAAAATAAGCGAAAATCCATTTAAGTCGGTATGTAAAAAATATAATTCGCCCTTTATTCCTATAATAAAGAATAGACCGGCAATTGTTATTGCACTCAAGCCTGCAAATACCGGTTTTACCGAATCAGGCATTGAATTTACAGCTTTTCGAAACGATGTTGACATGTGCTTTCCCGAGCTTTTAATAATTGACCTTTTTTACATCAGGTTTGCAATTACAAGTTCTGATTATAAGCCGTAATGATTGATCATAGGTGAAATAATTCCACATCCAGTTCAAAAATATAAACAATCGGTTTTTATTACCAACGATTGACATAAGATGTACAAAAAGCCAAGTTGCCCATGCAAAGAATCCATAATACTTAAAATATCTGTTAAATTCGACAACAGCCAGATTTCGTCCTACGGTTGCCATTGTACCCATTGGATGATAAAAGAAATCTTGACGGACGGTTGTTCCGTCAATAATTTCTTTAAAATTGAGTGCAAGATTTTTGGCTTGTTGAATAGCAACAGGTGCAACTTGTGGATGCCCTCCCGGGAATTTAGGATCAGTAGTCATTAGAGCAATATCGCCGATTGCAAAAATATCATCATAACCTTCTACTTTATTATATCCATTCACATTTAGGCGATTACCTCGACCTGTAATACCCTCTTTCAATCCGGCAACCATATTACCGGCAACGCCTGCAGCCCAAATAACCGTACGAGTTTTTAATTCGACACCACTGGCAAATCTGAGAGTTTCACCGTCATAATCGACAACTCTTGCATTTTTAATAATATCGACACCTAATTCATTCAAATAGACTTCGGTCTTTAGTGAAGCCTTGAACGACATATTAGCAAGTAATCTTGGACCGGCTTCAATAATCGTTACCTTAACTTCATCTTTATTAAGTTCTCGAAAATCTCGGGGAATGACAAGATTTTTCATTTCACCCAAAGCTCCCGAAATTTCAACACCCGTTGGACCTCCACCAATTACAACGGTATGGAGCAATGCTTTTCGAACATCTTCATTATTATTACCAACGGCATCTTCGATATTTTGCAGAAGTCTATTTCTTAATATAAGCGATTCGGATGTTGTTTTCATTGGGAAAGAGAATAATTCCATATTCTTCAATCCAAAGAAATTATTCTTAGCTCCTGTTGCTATTACTAAATAATCATAATCAATCAATCCGAGAGCTATTTCAACCTTTTTTTCTTCGGGTTTTATAGAAAGAACTTCGGTAACTCTAAAATAGAGGTTATCTTGCTTTTGAAAGATTTTACGAATTGGAAATGAAATTGCACTTGGCTCAATCCCTGAAGTTGCTACCTGATAGAATAGCGGTTGAAATTGATGGTAATTATGTTTATCGAGTAAAACTATTTGGACATTACGTTTTTTAAGTTTTTTTGCTAGTTGCAAACCGGCAAATCCTGCACCGATTAGGACTATTCTTTTTTGACCTGTTTTTGGAATTATGCTATCCATATTACATTACTATTTACCTGAAAAATTTACAAATGCATCGAAAGAAATCCAATTTAAAGAAACTGTTTCATTTTTCGCACTTACCGTAAAAGTTTGTTTACCATTAGTTATATATACTTTTTTCATTACGACAGAAGTCCACGTTCCGGGTTTTGAAGAAGTGACTTTAACTGTTCCAATTTCTCGACCATCAACACTTAATGAAAGTTCTGTTTTTTTAGACGATTGAACTCTAAAAATCACACTATAAAAACCTGGAAAATTACTTTGAAGTAGATATTCACACCATTCTCCTTTTTCCAAAACGACAGCTTGTCCTCCTTTATCGTCCCAACAATCCTGAATATCAATATCCCTTTGATCTGAATATTTTTCCGCCTGAATCATCGCCGGTATTTTATAAATCTTCTTTAAAGTTGTAAGGGGATTGAAAACATTAAAATGTTTGAATGGGAGCATTTCGCCACCATCCTTCGATTTTACGGTACCGGTCTCTGAATTTATTTGCACTTTTTGATTTACTTTAATAGAATCTTTCAAGAACAATATTATTGAAGATGGATTTTCAGCTTTCAATTCTCCAGAAATTGGACGCTGTGTTCCTGCTGTCGTTGTTATTGAAAAATTATCTATTGCCGAGAATTCGGCTATTGGCTTAGAAAATACCAATTCAACAGCACCTCCACGTTTTATAACATTTGCTGAAAGCAATCGAGGCGAATTATTTTTTGAAGCATCAAGTGATGTTATTCCTGATCCATAGGGAAATAATGGGTTATATGATGAATCTCCAACATTTTCGGATATTTGATTCATTGAAATAGGCCAAGATTGAGAAAGTTGTCCTTTGGGTTTTACATCACCATAGAGTACGTCGGTCAACCCATCAATCTCGGGACCAGGAAGCCAGCCAGCTATAATAGCATCACAATAATTTAATATTGGATCAAGAATCAAAGGACGTCCGGAAAGAATGACACAAACAACCGGTACATTTGCATTTTTAATATTCATCACAGCATTAATATCTTCCTGACTTAGGAACAATTCTTTTTTATTACCATACCATTCGGCATAAGGTTCTTCTCCGATAACAACAATTCCGACTTCGGAACCTATAGCCCCCTGACCGTTTTTGCTATATGTAATTTTACTATTACCCCCGGCTTGCTTTAATGATTCTAGAAAGGTTTTCCCGGGAATCTCTTTTTCGCCAAGACCTTGCCAACCGATCGTCCAACCACCACACTGCATTGCTAAATTATTTGCAGCAGCTCCAGCAACATGAATTCTTGTAGCTTTTTTTGAAAGTGGCAAAACATTATTTTTATTAAACAAAATGACAGCCGATTCTCTCACACACTGACGTACGATATTCTTATTTCCTTTATCTCCAAACTTTTCCAGCAATTCTTTATAAGCCAATGGATGATTAAACAATCCTACTTTAAATTTTTGTGTTAAAATTCGTCTGACTGCATCATCAATTCGTTCTTTTGAAATATCACCAGAAGCAACACATTGTTTCATTGTTTCGACAAATAATTTAGGCGAACTGATTTCCATAAACATATCAACACCGGCATTGATAGAATTTTTAATAACCGAATAATAATCCCCTTGCATATTGCTTATCGTTTCCCAATCGCTAACAACAAAACCTTGAAATCCATATTTTTTCTTCAACGTTTCTATCAATTTCATTTGATTATCTGTCGTTTGATTGTTTGCCAACAACATAGATGATACCATAATTGCACCACCATTCAACAATATTGAATCGTTAATCGGAAACAGTTTACTATCATACACAGCATTATTCTTAGCTTCAGAATTCTCAACCTGAAATTTCACGACTCCCGAATATTGTGGACAAGCCAAAGATTTTCCGCCATCAGGTAAACTAAAAGAGTTGAAACCTGTTACATAAGCATTTCCCAAAAGGGTAACTAAAGCAGGATCTTCACCATATCCTTCATAAGTTCCACCCCATCGTTCATCGCGAGGTGTTACAAAACTTGGTGAAAAGACCAAACGAACACCTGTTGCAGCAACTTCACTAGCTATTATTTTACCTTCTTCTGAAACTAATCGAGGATTGCGGGTACATCCCATCCCAATATTGTGAGGAAATATAGTTGCATTCGACACATTATTGTGTCCATGAATTGCATCTGTAGCAATAAAAAGAGGAATATGAAGATTTGCATTTATTGCTATTTTTTGAATTGAATCATTGAGCCAAGCCCAATATCCAGCAGTATTCAATTCAGGATCGGAATCAGCACCATAAATAATATTCCCTATTTTATAATTTTCAATATCCCCGAGGTTATTACGAACCGATCCAAAATCGGAGATTAACATCTGTCCAATTTTATCATCAAGGGTCATAAGTTTCATAAATTCTGAAACTTGTTTTTCCACCATTTTTCCCGATTGTCCAAATACAGATGTTGATAACATCAAAGCAAAAGTGATTATTGAGAATACTTGTTTTTTCATTAATTTACATTTATCTAAGTTCATAAAAGGAGCATTTATTAACAAACGATTACATTCGTTGTCAATAGATTTCAAAAACAGACCCAAATTACTGCTTTTATTTTAATTGCCATAAAATTTACAACAAATTAATTACGATTTATCGCTTTGAAAGTACAAACTATTATTTTTATAGTACATTTGCATTTATAATATCTTTGGGTTTACTATGATTGAAAAGACAAACAAATCGATTACCTTCCGTCTACGAACATCGTTCATTACTTCAATAATTAGTATTTCATTGGTTCTTTTCCTGCTTGGTATATTAGGTTTTATAGCGTTAAATGCAAACACATTATCACGATATGTTAAAGAAAATCTGGGTTTTAGCATCTTTTTAAAAGATAGTGTAAAAACCGTTGACATGCAAAAGTTTCAAAAAGATATTGGAGTTATGTCTGGAGTAAAAGCAACTCGTTTTATAAGTAAAGAGGAAGCCGCACAAACATTAAAAAATGATTTGGGAGAAGATTTTATTTCTTTTATTGGTTATAATCCTCTACCTGCAACAATTGATGTAAAATTTTATTCAGAATTCACAGAACCCGATAGTCTTGCCAAATTTGAAAAAGTCATACTTCAATACCCAATAGTTCGCGAAGTTACTTATCAAAAATCATTACTAAACGTCGTCAATGAAAATCTTAAAAGTATCTCATTTATCCTCATGTGTTTTATATCACTAATGCTCGTTATTTGTATTGCATTAATAAACAATACTATACGATTAACAGTTTATTCCAAACGGTTTACCATAAAATCGATGCAACTAGTTGGAGCAACCCGTGGTTTTATAAGCGGACCTTTTGTTCTGAAAGGTACAATAAATGGACTTATTGGAGCATTTGTCGCACTATCAATACTAAGTGGTATTATTTTTTATTTGCAAAATGATTTCAAAAAAATTGCTTCTTATGTTGACTTTGAGCTTTTGGGAATATTATATTTGTCCGTAATTTTTCTAGGCATATTAATTACGTCTATTTCTACGTATTTTGCGGTAAATAAATACATTAATATTAAAACAGATAACTTATACATTTAAAAGATAACAAAATGAAGAAAGATTTTGCATTAGAAAAAGAAAATTATATCCTTTTAGCCATAGGATTAGTAATAATAATAATAGGATTTTTCCTTATGTCAGGTGGAGCAGCTTCTAATCCAAATGATTTTTATCCACACAACGATCCTTCACAGACACCTGATATATTTAGTTTTAGAAGAATAACACTTGCACCAATCGTCATAATTTTCGGATTCATTTTCGAGATATTTGCCATCATGGTAAAATCTGATTCAAAAATTATTAAAACATTATTCCGTAAATAATGAGTTGGATACAAGCACTGATTGTTTCCATAATAGAAGGAATAACTGAGTTTTTACCAATATCGTCGACCGGACATATGATAATAGCCAGTTCTGTTATGGGTATTGAAAAAAATGGATTTACAAAGTTATTTGAAATTGCCATTCAATTGGGTGCAATTCTATCAGTAGTAGTTTTATACTGGAAAAAATTCTTTGATTTTTCTAAATGGCAATTTTATATAAAACTGATAATAGCTGTTATACCTGCATTAGTACTCGGCAAATTATTCTCAGACAAAATAGATCTGTTATTAGAAAGTCCAATTACAGTAGCTGTGAGTTTTTTATTAGGAGGTATTGTGTTAGTATTCATTGACAAACTATTTAAAGCCCCCACAATAACTGATGAAAAAGATATCAGCAATAAAAATGGATTTATAGTCGGTATTTGGCAATGTATTGCAATGATTCCAGGCATAAGTCGCAGTGCTGCAAGCATCATAGGAGGAATGCAACAAAAACTTACAAGAGGTGTGGCTGCTGAATTTTCGTTTTTTTTAGCAGTACCAACAATGGCGGCTGCAACAGGTTACAAAATGCTAAAAACATATTCTGAAAATCCTGAAATATTACAGAATAGACACAACCTAGTGACTTTAGGAATTGGTAATATTATTGCATTTTTAGTAGCATTGCTGGCAATAAAATTTTTCATTAGTTATCTCACAAAATACGGATTCAAACTATTTGGCTATTATCGAATAGCATTAGGGCTAATAATCATATTGATACTGGCAACCGGCCATAGTCTCCAAATGTAAATCTAAAAAGAGGACTATTTTGATTGTTACAAACAAAACAGAAAATATTTCAGCACTTGATTATGCTGACGGTCAGATTATCTTAATTAACAAAGATTTAAACTGGACATCTTTTGATGTTGCCAACAAAATAAAATATTTGCTAACTCGACGCCTTAAAATAAAAAAAATAAAAGTCGGTCACGGCGGGACATTAGATCCATTAGCAACAGGACTTATGATAGTCTGCATTGGAAAAGAGACAAAGAATCAGATTAATTATCAATCTGATACAAAAGAATATATTGCAAAAATAACACTCGGATCAACAACACCGTCGTATGATATGGAAACAGAAGCTACGATTTGCGGTTCCGTTGAAAATATTACCAAAGACCAAATAGAAAGCGTTTTGGCTTCAACGTTTACTGGCAAAATTATGCAGCGACCACCACTGTATTCAGCAAAGTTTGTAAATGGGAAAAGAGCATACGAATTGGCACGCGAAGGCAAAGAACACGAATTGGAAGCACAAGAAATTACCATTTCGGCAATAACATTACACTCTGTTGCTTTGCCAGAAATTGAAATTTCGGTTTCATGCAGTAAAGGAACATATATTCGTTCCTTGGCTAATGATTTGGGAAAAGAACTTGGATGTGGTGCTTATTTAAGTGGATTAGTACGTACAGCAAGTGGAAAATTTAGAATTGAAGATGCAATGACAGTACAGGAATTTGAACAAAACTTTGCATTAACTGATAATAATTAAAATAGATACTCACGTTTAATTGAATATAGAATGAAACTATCACAGTTTAAACTTAATTTACCCGAAGAACTAATAGCTCAATATCCATCTGATAACAGAGATGAGTCAAGACTATTGGTTTTAAATCGTAAGACAAAAACCATTGAACATAAGGTTTTTAAAGACATTTACGATTATTTCGAAGAAAAAGATGTTCTTGTATTGAACGATACTAAAGTTTTCCCAGCTCGTTTGTATGGAAACAAAGAAAAAACAGGTGCCAAAATCGAAGTATTTCTTCTTCGCGAATTAAGTCAAGATCATCGTTTGTGGGATGTTTTAGTCGATCCTGCACGTAAAATCAGAATTGGCAATAAACTCTATTTTGGAGAAGACGATTCGCTTGTTGCCGAAGTCATTGATAATACAACATCAAGAGGACGTACATTACGATTTTTATTTGATGGTACACACGAAGAATTTAAACAAACACTCTTCGATTTGGGCGAGACACCACTTCCTAAATTTATTAAACGCAAACCTGAGGAAATTGATAAAGATCGATTTCAAACAATCTTTGCTAAAAATGAAGGTGCCGTTGCTGTCCCTGCTGCCGGATTACACTTCAGTCCAATTTTATTAAAAAAACTTGAATTAAAAGGTGTTGAATTTGCCCCGGTAACACTCCATCTTGGAATGGGAAATTTCCGAACCGTTGAAGTCGAAGATTTGTCTAAACACAAAATTGATTCAGAAAACGTTAGCATTCTCGAAAGCTCTGCCAATATCATTAATAATGCTAAAACAAATGGTCGGAATGTGTTTGCCTGTGGAACAACGGTTATGCGAGCAATGGAATCATCAGTCTCTTCAGAAGGCTTCATTAATCCATACGAAGGATGGACAAATAAATTTATTTTCCCTCCTTATGATTTTAGTATTGCAAATCGTATGATCACTAATTTCCACCTGCCATACTCAACATTATTAATGATGGTTGCAGCATTTTCAGGATACGAATTATTAATGGATACTTATAACAAAGCTATAAAAGAAGGCTATAAATTTGGAATTTATGGCGATGCAATGTTAATAATCTAGTTATATATAAACCGATAATAAAAGAGACGTACAACTGTGCGTCTCTTTTTGTTTAAACAGAAGACAAATGGAAAAACCAGATAAAAGAATTCTTGAATTTATAAAAAAACATCATGTTATGACGCTAGCAACGTGCGTAGAAAATGAGCCTTGGTGTGCAAACTGTTTTTATTCTTTTTGGGAAGACGAAATGGAAATGGTGTTTACTTCTGATGAAAAAACGAAGCATATTCAGGATTCCTTACAAAGTTGCAAAATAGCAGGAAGTGTAGTACTTGAGACGTCGATTATAGGAAAAATCCAAGGAATCCAGTTCACTGGCGAAATTTTTGAGTCGACACCCGAATTTGGATCAAAAGCTCAGGTTAATTACCTTAAACGATTTCCATTTGCCGTGCTTACAAATACGAAACTTTGGATAATTAAATTAGATTTAATAAAAATGACCGATAACCAGTTGGGCTTTGGAAAAAAATTATTTTGGGAAAGAGCTTTGTAATACCGTTTATACAAAAAACAAAATGACTCCAACAGTACTTATAACTGTGCCAATAATTTCACCTACAGAAGTTTTCTGTTTTAAAAAGATAACAGAAGGAACTATAATCAAAACCGGCACAATCGACATTATAGACGAGGCTATACCAGCATTTGTGTGTTGAATGGAAAAGAGCGACAGCCCCACACCCAAACACGTTCCTAAAAACGAAGCCAAAGCAAGAATTAGCATTGTTTTCGGTAAATAAAACGATTTTAAAATAGGTGTAACCTGTTTATTTAAAATCAAATAGAAAACGAATCCGATAAAAGCAGCCAAAACCCTTATTTGTGTTGCAGCAAAAGCATCATAATTCCCCATACCTTTTTTACTCAAAATAATACCGATGGCTTGACCTAATGCAGCACCAAAGCCATACAAAATCCCTTTTATTGTTATCGGAGAATCTCCTTTTTTATTTCGAGAAAAAACAGCAATGACAATACCTGTAAAAGTAATAATCATTGCTAAAAGTGCCATTAATCCAAGGTTCTCAGAAATAAAAATAAAGCCCAAAAGAGCAGCAATTGCCGGATTTATTGCCAAAAATAACATTGAGATTCGACTTCCTGACAATTCAAAAGACTTAAGCAAGCACCAATCTCCAAAAACAAATCCGATAATACCAGAAAATGAAAGGAATAACCATTGCTTTGGCGTTGCATCATAAGGAATCGCAACACCTCGTTGAACATAACAAAATACACATAGCATAACAAAAGCCATGAACAATCGAACAACATTAACAACCAAAACACCAACGCATTTTGTGGCAATCTCAAATAACAAAGAAGAAGCCGTCCATATAAAAGCAACGCTTAATGCTGCTAATTCACCAACGTGTAACATGTCATCGAAATCCTACTTTTCACGAAAATAAATTAAGATTGGAACGCCGGTAAAGTCGAAACGTTCACGTATTTTATTTTCGAGGAATCTCTTATATGGATCTCTTATATATTTTGCATTGCTTGCAAAGAATGCAATTGCTGGAAATTTAGTAGGTAATTGGGTGATATACTTCACTTTTATATATTTCCCTTTATATGATGGCGGTGGCGAAACTTCAATAATTTCCTGCAAGAAATCATTGAGTTCAGACGTTGTTATTCGACGACGGATATTCTCATTGACCAGAATAGCAGTATCCAACACTTTTTGAATTCGTTGCATATTCAACACCGACGTAAAAACAATTGGGATGTCATTAAACGGAGCAAGTGTTGCTCGTAAATTATCCTCATAAGCCTTTGCCGTATTATTGCTTTTCTCTATCAAATCCCATTTATTTACGACGATAACAACACCTTTACGTTTCTTTACAATTAAATGTAAAATATTCATATCTTGAGCTTCGAAACCGAGTGTTGCATCTAGTAGAAGTAAACATATATCGGCTTCTTCTATGGTTCGAATCGTTCTTAACACAGAATAAAATTCCAAATCTTCATCGACTTTCTTTTTGCGACGAAGTCCTGCGGTATCAATAAAATAAAGATCGTGACCAAATTTTGTAAAGCGTGTTCCTATCGAATCACGAGTTGTTCCTGAAATTGGGGTAACAATATTACGATCTGTTCCTATTAAAGCATTTGCCAGCGATGATTTACCTACATTTGGTCGTCCAACAATGGCGATTTTCGGAATGTTTTCTAACTCCGCTATTTCCTCTTCTGTTTTGTTTTCACCGGGTAAATTTTTGATTATCTCATCCAAAATTTCACCAGTACCACTTCCACTAGCAGATGAAAGACAGAAATATTCACCAAGCCCTAATGAATAAAACTCAGTTGCATCAATGCGTTGCGAGTGGTTATCTACTTTATTTACAACAAGGAGTACTTTTTTCTTCGATTTCCTTAGAACTTGAGCAACTGCACTATCAAGATCGGTAATTCCTGTATAGACATCCGTTAAGAATATTACAATATCTGATTCTTCAATCGCATTTAAAACTTGTTTGCGGATTTCACCTTCAAAAACATCATCACTATTAACAGCATATCCACCAGTGTCAATAACTGTAAATTGTTTCCCGTTCCATGTAACTTCTCCATAATTTCGATCACGTGTCACTCCGGAAACTTCATCAACTATCGCATTACGAGATTCTGTTAATCTATTAAAAAGAGTTGATTTTCCAACATTCGGACGACCAACAATCGCTACTGTACCACTCATTGTTTGTGTATTTTTGGCAAAGGTAATACTTTTATCCCATAATCTATTGATTTATAAGAAAACAACCAGAAACGAAGAACTATAGACTACCTTATTATTATATATGATTTTTCTTTGCAACAAACAGAGTTCCAATATCTTTTCCATCAATTATATCAAAAAGAATTTCGGGTTGGTCTCCATTTGCAATAATTGTATCTGTTTCCGATTCGTTACACATTTTTGCTGCAATAATTTTTGTAATCATTCCTCCGGTTCCAAAAGAAGAACCGGCTCCGCTTGCTGCATTTTCTATTTCTTCGGTAATTTCTTCAACAATTGAAAGACGCTTAGCCTTGGAATCTTTCTTTGGATCGGCGGTAAACATTGCATCAATATCAGAAAGTAAAACAAGGAGATCGGCTCCACATAAACCGGCAACCATTGCAGACAATCGATCGTTATCACCAATTTCAATTTCATCAGTTGCAACGGAATCATTCTCGTTTACAATTGGAATTGCATTCATATCCAAAAGCTTGGCAAATGTATTTTTTGCATTTTGATTTTTTTCTTCTTCAAGAATCACATCATAGGTCAATAAAATTTGAGCTACATTTTTGTTATAATTATTAAAGAATTTTTGATATATTTTCATTAGGACTGCTTGTCCAATAGCAGCAGCAGCTTGTTTTCCTGGAAGTGTTTTCGGTCTGCGTTTTTTACCTAATTTCCCCATCCCCACGGCTATTGATCCAGAAGTAACAAGAACGATTCCTTTTCCTGAACTGTGAATTTTCGAAACGACCTCAACAAGTTTTTCAATGCGTTTCAGATTTAATCGACCATTGGAAAATGTTAGCGACGATGAGCCAATCTTTACAACAATGATTTTTTTGTTCTTCAAGGATTCCCTATAATTCATTGTAAAACAAATTAATACATTAATAATTACAATATATATTCTAAAAAGCGAATTTACAGTTTTTTGGATATTAAATAGTACTATTTTCTTCCGAATGGGGGAAAAATTAAAACCGGAATCCTAAACTGACGGCGGAAACAACTGTTTTATTTTCGTTTGAATACCCTATAGTATATTGTAAAGGTCCTAAGAGGCTGAGATAAGTATATTCTAGTCCCACTCCTATTATATATTTTGATTTATCCTTAAATAGGAAATAATCGGAAGCTGCTGCGACATTTGTATGAAAGGTCACATAATTTTTCTTGTAAACATTGTATCGGAGTCCAAATCCTGCCACAATTACATTTTTTGCAATAACTTCTGTAAATCGAAGTCCATAAAATGGGAGTTGATATTCATATAAATCGGCTTGATATTGTCCTCCTAAATAAGAGCGAAGGAGCGGCGGTGGAAGGCTGTCTGTAAGGAAACATTGAAAACCTTGGTTTTGTAGGAGTGTAAAACGTTTGCTTAATTTATTTGCTCGTTCATTGTTCATCATCACACTAACCATTGGAATTTCCTTTTTATAGGTAATAAAATTATCGGTGTGAACTTTTATATTTGCATAGAAACGATTGCCTCTTATTGGCAATATCGAACTGTTTCTAGAGTCAAACATTGTATACAATTTATAATTATAATATAATTTAGTTTCTGACTTGGTGATTAATGAATGGTAGTCATCAACCACGATATCTGAAATATCATAAAATTCAGCATTTGCGACTAATCCAACAGAAAACAAATTATCACCAGTTGAGTTGATTCCAGCTTCAATAATGCCAAAATTTAATTTTGCATTCCCAATATGATTTCCATCATTGTAAAAATTTAGTCCGAATTGGTTATATTGTAATTTTAACAATGGGGCTGGTATTACACCATTATCGACAACATAAAGGGCTTTTAATCCAGGATACTCTGACAACTTAGCATCGAGTGAAAGAATGTCGCCATTAAATACAACATTTTTATGTGTGTAGTTTAATAGTACTGTTGCACTTGTCCCTTTTTCGTAATTAATACCAACACCTATACTATTTATTATTCGTTCTTTACAATATATTTCCAAGACATCTGGTTTAATAAATCGGTATGAAATATATTCGTATTCGTTGGTTGCATATAGGTTGTCTATTCCATATTTTAATCGTTCTACGGTAAATGGCTTTCCTATTTCAATTCCAAGCTTCTGATAAATAAAAATAGGTGAATTCCTTTTTTGTCCAACAATCTTTATATCTGATACTTTATAGACAGAATTTTGTATAATTGTAGAGTCATGTGCTTGTATTCGGCTATTGAATAATTCATCGCACGAATATTTCTTCAATTCAGGAATCAGCTGTCGAGCCGCAATTTCTCCTCGTCTAATCAAAGTATCAACAGCTTCTGAGCTAAAGCTCATTGTTGAATATCCATTAATATCTGGATGAACATAAATATCACACAATGATTTATTTGTATTGAATCGTTTCAAATCTAAAATTGTTGATAATTGATTTAATACAGATGTAAATGATTCTATATTTTGAGATGGCATCATTCCTTTCTGAATGTCAACTCCAATTATAACTCCATTGTAGTGTTCTTTCATTACATCGACAGGGAAGTTATTAATTATCCCGCCATCAATCATTAATCGACCATTAATTTCAAAAGCAGAAAAGGCTGTTGGTATTGACATTGATGCACGTAAAGCTGTTGTAATAAATCCGTTTTCCAAAACCACATCTTTTCCCTCCCCAATATCGGTTGCGATACAAAAGAATGGTATTTTAAATTGACGAAAATCGGTTATTGGATGAGCCTTTATTGTTATTTCACTTAAGAAATTCAGTATTTTTTGTCCACTAATAAATCCATCGGGAAGTTTTATGCCTTTATCATTTATTTTAAATGTTGCAATATATCGTTCCATTAGATTTTTTTCATAAAATGGAATCAGATTGCGATTTGCGTCATCGGAAAAAAGATTTTCCCAATCAGTTTCTTTTGCCATTTGCTCTATTTCCTTGCCTGAATATCCTAAAGCATACAAACTTCCAATGATTGCCCCGATACTTGTTCCTCCAACATAATCAACAGGGACATGAAGACTATCTAATATTTTCAGAACGCCGATATGAGCGAACCCTTTGGCACCACCACCACACAAAACCAAGCCAACACCATTTTGGGCTTTAACACTCTGTATCTGTCCAATATTTAAAACAGATAGGAGGAATAGTATTTTATAGAAATGATTCATCTCTGAACTACAATTTGCATGGAAACAAACTTACGAAAATAATAGGGATTATATAGAATACAGTCCATTTTTAGGCATTGTAAATTTAAAATCACTTCCTTTTCCTAATTCGCTTTCGACCCATATCTTACTATTATGTTTTTCAACAAATTCCTTACATAATAACAACCCTAAACCGGTTCCTGTTTCATCGGCAGTTCCGGTTGTTGTATGAACTTCTGAAATATTAAACAATTTTGTAAACATTTCGGGAGCTATACCAACGCCATTATCAGAAACCGTGATAACGACTTCTGAATCTGTTTGTTCGGCATATAGGATGATTTGCCCTCCTACATTCGTAAACTTAATTGCATTAGAAACCAGATTTCTTAATATTGTATGAAGCATATTATTATCAGCATAAACTCTAATATTAGCATTTATATCATGGTATATTTTAATATTTTTAGCCTCTGCCACTATTTGCAGATTTTCAACTATATCATCACAAACATTTGCAACATTCAATGTTTGTTGTTCAAAAGGCAATTTCCCGGCTTGCGATTTTGCCCATGTTAATAGTTCATTCAATAAATTAAATGTTTGTTTTGATGCCCGATAAATAATCAGCAACAACTGTTCTATTTTATCAACATCATAAATTCGAACGTTATTGATCAAGATATCAGAAAAACCAAGAATTGCATTGAACGGACTTCTTAAATCATGAGCCAGAATTGAAATAAAACGATCCTTATCGATATTGATTTTTTGCAATTCAAGATTTTGTTTGGTAATAATAGCCTCTGCTTCCTTACGATAAGTAACATCAATCATTGTTGTTAACAGACAAAGGTCATGTCCAATGTATATTTTTTCAGCAGAAAATAATCCAATTTTTCGTTCTCCTTTTTTTGTCTGTAATTCTACTTCAATATCTCGCTTGCTATTTTGGGTTTGAAGGAATTCTATTACCATATTCCGTGACGTACTTTCGGCAAATATGTGTAAATCAGCAGAATTTTTCCCAATAACTTCATCTTTTTTATATCCTAATAGCAATAAAAATGATTCATTAACATCTATGAATCTACCGGTTCCAATAGAAGACAACGCCATCAAAGCTCCATTTGAATGGAACGCTTTTGAAAATTTTTCTTCCGATAGTTTTATTTTCGAAATATCTTTTGTCACACCATATAAAGCAGGTTTGCCATTCCAAATCCCTTTAGTTACTCGGGTTTCAACATCAATATACTCCCCCGATTTTGACACCAAAGGAACCGGGCAAAAAGATGCCGTTCCTGCTAACATATCGGCAACGGTTTGTCCGGCTTCAGCCCTGCGTTCTTCGGGATGCACAAAGAGTACCGATTTCCCAAATAATTCTTCAGGAGAATACTCCAATCGTCTTATAACTGTATTATTTATATGAATTATATTACCGCTTTCATCAAGGACAAATAGGAAATCATCTATTGTATTAAAAAATGATTCATAATTATTTCGTGTCTGTTCAATTTGGTCTTCTGCATTTTTTCTATTTGTAATATCTCTGACAATGGAAAGGATCTTATCGGTATCAAAATTTATTAATCGTACTTCATAATAATGCAGTCCATCAGCTTCGAATAATGAGTATTCAAAAAACTGCATTTTTTTAGATTCTATAGCTTGGCTAAAAGCTGGTATAAATTTTTCGACAAGTACTGATGGTAATACATCCTGTATTTTCTTTCCAATATATATTCCTGAACGAATAATTTGTGTTGTGCTTGATGGTGCATAAAAATCTAAACAAACGCCATCTAGATTATAAATAGATAATATATCAGGCTGTGTCCTTAATATTGCCGAAAGTTTTGCCTCACTTTCTTTTAAGGCTTCTTCTATTTTAATACGTTCCGATAAATCTGTATGAGTACCAATCATTCTAATTGGATTTCTAATACTATCATATTCAATTATTTTAGCCCTTGCCAATATCCATTTATACGAACCGTCTTTGCATAGAAGTCTATGTGTATTTGAATAAAGGGGTGTTTCGCCCTTTAAATGCTTTTTGACTTTTTCAAGGCTATTTTGTAAATCATCGGGATGGACACGTTTTTGCCATTCTTCAAAATCATTATGGATTTCTGAATCAATATAGCCTAACATTCCTTTCCATTGTTTAGAAAAGAAGACCCTATTCTGTTCTATGTTCCAATCCCAAACACCATCACCAGCTCCTTCTAACGCAAATTTCCAACGTTCTTCACTGTCTTTAAGAGCCTGCTCGGCAAGTTTTCGCTCCGAAATGTCAAAAAAAGTAACAACGGCTCCCGTTAATTTCCCATTTATAAAAATCGGATATGACCAATATTCGGATGGAAAATAGGTTCCATCAGCACGCCAAAGCACTTCATCATCAACATGTGTACCTATACCCTCTTGAATAGCTTTAAACACCTTACAATCATGCACATCGAAAGGCTTTCCATCTATATGTGAATGATGTATAACATTGTGCATATTCTTACCAAGTATCTCTTTTTCTGTTTTATATCCCAGTAGCTTAAGACATGTTGCATTTGAAAACGTACAATTGCCTAAAAGGTCTAAACCATAAATAGCTTCAGCTGAAGAATTTAACAATGTCTGAAAACGTTCTTTTTCATATTTCAGTTCAGAAGTTAACTGCTCTGCTATTTGTTGTGCTCTAAATCTTGTATTAATTAATCCTAATGTTAATGAGAATAACAAGAAACTAATAATTATTCCACTAATCAAAAGAATCAATGCTTGACCTCTAATGAACTGATTTTTGCCTAAAACTTGCGAATAAACAATAATCCATTTTTTCCCATTATAGAGTAATGGTATAACAACTTTTCTGGTATTCTTTTCTATGAAGGATGAATCATCATTCTGACTATCAAACAACAAGTCTTTTGTTGAAATTCTTTCATCAAATATTTTCATGTGAATTCTTTCTCGGTTTTTTATATCCCATCGACCAAGAACTCCATTCATTAAATCATTCATTCTGTATGGGCTATAAACCCAGCCAATGATTGCTGCACGACGATCGTTCACCGATTCTATAGGCATTCCTTTTTTATAAACAGGAACATACATTAAAGTGCCTGCTTGTATATTTTTATTCGTTTCCTGAACTAAGGTTACTTTCCCAGTCAACATCGCAATATTCTTATCTCGCGAGATTTCCATTGCTGTTCGCCTAACTGATTCCGAAAACATATCATAACCAAAGGCTCGTTGATTCATCATTGAAAACGGTTCGATATAAATCGCGGAAGTGTAAATTTCTCGATCGCCAATAGGTTTTACCTCATATTCAGGAAATCCGGATCTTCTTATCGTCTGAATATGATGCTTCAACTCTTTTTTAGGAATCAGCAAAGAAAATCCAAAACCTTGAATACCTGGAAGATAATCATTTATCCTTGATTGTTTATAAAACTCTTGCCAATCCTGACGTGTTACGGAATCTGACGAAGAAAAGAAAGCAGAACCACTCCTAAGTAACTCAGCGTGTGCATAAAGTCGTGAACGTATTTTTGAGTTTATATCTTGACAAACTAGTTGTAATTCATTTTTGTCTGTATTTTCTATATTTTTTTCAGCAAAATATGAAATAAAGAAAGTAAACACCAAACTGACCAATAATAAAAACAAAGCATACCATAGGTTTTTATGCAATGATTTTAGTATATATTTTGTACTTTTCAAATTCATAGACCTTTCTATCTTTTTTAGAAGGTTTACTTTAAAACTATCAAATAGTTACAAATTCATTTTTTTACTACTCAGTTTAATACGAATAAAAATAATTTCTGCCCCCCCCAAAAAAAAAGAATTACCGTTATTCCCTAATCTATACTTTTGATCCGAATTTTGTTTTTAACAGAATCAGGGAAACCAATCTCAAAAAGCTGATATGTAAAGAGCTAAAATGCTCACGGCATAGTCCTTACATAATGCTCAATTTCTTAAACAGAATGTTAATTACTTTTTTGTGGAGTTGAGCAAAGAGCAGTATATTTGTGGAATTTTGGACTTAAGCAAAGTAGTAAAGATAATAAAGAAGCAAATGCCTGATTTTAAAGAAGTAAAACTAGTATTAGAAGATGGATCCGAATGGAAAGGAAAATCATTTGGATTTGAGAACTCGGTATCGGGAGAAGTCGTATTCAATACAGCAATGACAGGTTACACCGAAAGTCTTACAGACCCTTCGTACAAAGGGCAGATTTTGGTAGCAACATTCCCTTTAATTGGAAACTATGGGGTACCAAGTGACGAACGCGACAAAAATGGTTTACACCGTTTTTATGAATCGGAGAAAGTCCATGTTACCGGCTACATTATTGATGATTATTCAATTAAAGACAATCATTGGAATTCGGTAAAAACATTGTCGGAATGGCTAAAAGAAAATAAAGTTCCTGGAATTTTTGGAATCGACACCCGTGCACTGACAAAACTCCTTAGAGAAAAAGGAACCATGCTTGGGAAAATTATATTCGATAACAAAGATATTGAATTATTTGACCCTGGAAAAACAAACGTAGTTGATGACGTTAGTGTTAAAACCCCAGTTACATACGGTAACGGCAAAAGGAAAATAGTTCTCATCGATTGTGGCGTAAAAAACAATATTATACGATGTTTCTTAAAGCGAGACACTACCGTAATTAGAGTACCTTGGGATTACGATTTTACGTGCATGAACTACGATGGTTTATTTATTTCAAATGGACCCGGCGATCCGAAACAATTAACAAAAACAGTTGAAAATATAAAGAAGGTACTCTATTCCGGAAAACCAATTTTTGGGATCTGTATGGGTAATCTTTTACTTGGACTTGCCAGTGGTGGCGATACATATAAATTAAAATATGGGCACAGAAGTCACAACCAACCCGTCCAACAAGTGGGAACAAAACGCTGTTTCATTACATCTCAAAACCATGGTTATACTGTTGATCTTAAAAAGATTTCTCAAGATTGGGAGCCTCTTTTTATAAACAATAACGACGGAACTTGCGAAGGAATTAAACATAAAACATTGCCAATATTTTCGGCACAGTTTCATCCTGAAGCATCAAGCGGACCAACAGACACGGAATTCCTTTTCGATGAATTCCTTGCAATCGTTGATAACGCAAAAAAATAGTTTAAGAAATTGAAATACAAAATTGATACAATTCACAAAAAGACATGGATAAATCGATAAAGAAAATAATCCTGCTTGGTTCAGGAGCATTAAAGATCGGAGAAGCCGGAGAATTTGACTATTCAGGTTCACAAGCTCTGAAAGCTCTGAAAGAAGAAGGTATCGAAACCGTTTTAATTAACCCCAATATTGCAACATACCAGACATCAGAAGGTATAGCCGACAAGATTTACTTCTTGCCAGTAACTCCGTATTTTGTTGAAGAAGTAATAAAAAAAGAAATGCCAGATGGCTTACTTCTATCTTTTGGCGGACAGACAGCACTTAACTGTGGTGTTGCACTTTTTAGAAGTGGAGTCTTCGAAAAATACAACATTCGCATTTTGGGAACTCCTGTCCAAGCAATAATGGACACAGAAGACCGCGAATTATTTGTCCATAAACTCGATCAAATTGGTGTAAAATCGGCTCGTAGCGAAGCTGTTGAATCCATGGAAGATGCAATTGCAGCTGCCAACAGATTAGGTTATCCATTAATTATTCGTGCAGCATATACATTAGGTGGGCAAGGTAGCGGATTCTGCGACAATGAAGAAGAACTACGAGCTCGTTGTGCAACAGCGTTCTCATTTGCACCACAAATTCTTGTAGAAGAATCGTTAAAAGGGTGGAAAGAAGTTGAATATGAAGTTGTTCGCGACTGCTACGATAATTGTATTACTGTTTGTAATATGGAAAACTTTGATCCTCTTGGTATTCACACAGGGGAAAGTATTGTTGTTGCACCATCACAAACGTTAACGAATAGCGAATACCACAAACTTCGTGAAATAGGTATTAAAGTTATCCGACACATTGGAATAATTGGAGAATGTAATATTCAATATGCTTTCGACCCTAATAGTGAAGATTATCGCGTAATCGAAGTTAATGCTCGTCTGTCCCGTTCTTCTGCATTAGCATCAAAAGCTACAGGTTATCCATTAGCATTTGTTGCAGCTAAATTAGCTTTAGGATTTGGATTATTCGAACTAAAAAATTCAGTAACAAAAACAACAACTGCATGTTTCGAACCAGCACTCGACTATATTGTTTGTAAAATACCTCGTTGGGATTTAAATAAATTCATCGGTGTATCAAAACAAATCGGTTCATCAATGAAAAGTGTTGGCGAAATCATGGCAATTGGTCGCACATTCGAAGAAGTTATTCAAAAAGGACTTCGTATGATTGGTCAGGGAATGCATGGATTTGTTGGTAACCGCGAGGTTTTCTTTGATGACGTAGAAGACGAATTAGCAAATCCAACGGATATGCGTATTTTCTCAATTGAAGATGCTTTTGAACGTGGATATTCGATAGACAAAATCTGGGAGCTAACAAAAATTGACAAATGGTTCTTATACAAACTCCAAAATATTTTTAACCTTAAAAACGAACTAACAACATATAATACCCTTGAATCAATTCCTTTTGATGTTTTAAAACAAGCAAAAAGATTGGGATTCTCTGACTTTCAAATTGCTCGCTATGTTCTAAAAACAGGAATTAAGGGCATGCACGACGGCGTTTTAGCTGTTCGTAACTTGCGCAAAAAATTAGGAATTGTTCCTTATGTAAAAAAGATTGATACTCTTGCTGCTGAATTTCCAGCACAGACAAACTATCTATACATGACTTATAGCGGTCAAGAACATGACGTTGACTATGAAAATGATGGTAAATCAGTTATTGTTTTAGGTTCGGGAGCATATAGAATAGGTAGCTCTGTTGAATTTGACTGGTGCGGAGTAAATGCAATTGATACCGTACGAAAAAATGGATATCGCTCGGTAATGATAAACTACAATCCAGAAACGGTTAGTACCGATTATGACATGTGCGACAGACTATATTTTGACGAGTTATCGTACGAACGTGTTATGGATATTATAGATTTGGAAAGCCCAAAGGGTGTAATTCTCTCAACAGGAGGTCAAATTCCAAACAATTTGGCAATGCGTTTGCATAAAGCAAATGTTCCAATTCTAGGCACCTCACCACTAAACATCGACAGAGCCGAAAATCGCCACAAATTTTCAATGATGCTTGACGAATTAGGCGTTGACCAGCCTCGCTGGAAAGAACTTTCGCACATTGAAGACATTTTAGCATTCTCTGATGAAGTTGGTTTCCCGGTTTTGGTCAGACCATCGTATGTTCTTTCGGGAGCTGCAATGAACGTCGTTTCGAACAAAGAAGAACTTGAACATTTCTTAAAACTGGCAGCAAAAGTTTCGAAAGAATATCCAGTTGTTGTCACTGAATTCCTTGAACAAGCCAAAGAAGTTGAGATTGATGCAGTTGCAGATAAAGGAGAAGTTGTTTTGTACGCAATTTCAGAACATGTTGAGTATGCCGGAGTACACTCAGGAGATGCAACAATAGTTCTTCCACCCCAAAAGCTATATTTTGAAACTGTACGCAGAATCAAAAAGATAGCACGTCAAATAGCAAAAGAATTGAATATTTCGGGTCCCTTTAATATGCAATTTCTTGCAAAAAATAATGCTGTTAAAGTTATTGAATGTAACCTTCGTGCCTCACGGAGTTTCCCGTTTGTTTCAAAAGTTATGAAACATAATTTCATAGAAACGGCAACGCTTATTATGTTGAAATTACCGTATAAACGCCCAACAAAAAATCAGTTTGACTTAGACTATATTGGTGTTAAAGCATCACAATTTTCATTCAGCCGTTTATCAAAAGCCGATCCAATACTTGGCGTTGACATGGCTTCGACCGGTGAAGTTGGGTGCATTGGCGATGATTATCACGATGCAGTTCTAAAAGCCATGCTTTCGGTTGGTTACAGAATCCCTGCTAAAAACATTCTAATATCTTCTGGTCCCACAAAATCGAAAGTAGCCTTATTAGATGCTTGCCGTATGCTCATTGCTAAAGAATTTAAATTATTTGCAACACCAGGAACACAAAGATTCTTGGCTGAAAATGACATTCAAGCAACAACTCTTTACTGGCCTGACGATTCTCAAAAGCCAAATACGATGGATTTCATAAAGAAAAAGAAACTTGATATGATTATTAATATTCCTAAAAATTTGTCAAAGACCGAATTAGATAACGATTACACAATTCGTAGGGCTTCAATAGATTACAATATACCTCTCATTACAAACGATCGATTGGCAACAGCATTCATCGAATCATTTTGTAAGAAGAAAATTGAAGATATAACAATTAAACATTGGGCTGAGTTTAAAATTCAGGAATAAGGTGCTGTTAAATAAAGAACGTCTCAATCATCTGGTTGTGGCGTTTTTTTTGTATCTATATAATATGGATAAAAATAATGATATATCTCACCACTAAAAAACAGTAATCACCTAATTAGCCTCTGAATATCAACACTATAAAACAATATAATACGAATTATTCGGTTAAATTGATATTAAATCATTATTAAAATTTTAGTAATACGAAAATACTTCGTATATTTAAATACAAAAAAATAATATTTTCCATGAGCTATTCAAAAGAACAGGTATTTGACTGTTTAAAAAATCAATTTGGCTTCGATTCATTCAAAGGACTTCAAGAGGAAGTAATAATGAATCTTATGAACGGCAACGATACTTTTGTATTAATGCCAACAGGCGGAGGAAAATCACTATGTTATCAACTACCCGCACTATTAATGAACGATACTGCTATCATAATTTCGCCACTTATTGCATTAATGAAAAACCAAGTAGATGCAATGCGAGGTTTCAGTACAAACAATAGCATAGCACATTTTCTCAATTCATCATTAAGCAAAGCCGAAATACAAACGGTAAAAGATGATGTTTTAGCAAAAAGAACACGATTACTTTATGTTGCACCAGAATCACTTACAAAAGAAGAAAATATTGATTTTCTAAAACAAATTACTATTTCATTCTATGCCATAGATGAAGCCCATTGTATTTCGGAATGGGGACACGATTTCAGACCAGAATATAGAAGAATAAAACCTATTATTGAAAAAATAGGAAATGCACCAATCATAGCATTAACAGCAACAGCAACACCAAAGGTTCAACACGATATTCAAAAAACACTAGGGATGCTAGACGCCAAAGTGTTTAAATCATCATTTCGACGCTCAAACCTATACTATGATGTCCGCCCAAAAATTGATGCTCCAAAAGAAATAATTAAAACACTTTTAGCAGATCCCGGCAAATCAGCAATTATTTACTGCTTAAGTCGAAAAAAAGTCGAAGAGCTTGCCGAAATATTACGAATAAACGGAATAAACGCATTGGCATATCATGCCGGAATGGATGCAACAACCCGTGCAAAAAACCAAGACATGTTTCTGATGGAAGAAGCAAATGTTATTGTTGCAACCATAGCATTTGGAATGGGAATAGACAAACCCGATGTCCGTTACGTCTTCCATCATGATATGCCTAAAAGTTTGGAAGGCTACTACCAAGAAACCGGACGTGCCGGTAGAGATGGCGGAGAAGGAAAATGTATAGCGTTCTACAGTTATGAAGATATTCAAAAATTAGAAAAATTTATGCAAGGGAAACCCGTTTCAGAACAAGAAATTGGGAAACAACTTTTACTCGAGACAGTATCATTTGCTGAATCATCGGTTTGCCGAGTAAAACAATTACTTGCATACTTTGGCGAAGAAATGCATGAAGACTGTGGAAACTGTAATAACTGCCTTAAACCAAAGAAAAAAGTAGAAGCTAAAGATGATATTATAAAAGCCTTAAATGTCATAATTGAAGTTCAAGAAAAATTTGCAGCAGCCCATGTTTCAAATGTAATAATAGGAAAACTCACCAGCGATGTTAAAACATATCAACACGACAAACTTCCACTATTCGGCATTGGTCGCGACAAAGACATCAAACACTGGAGTGCAATATTGCGACAAATGCTTATTGCTAGAATGATTGATAAAGATATTGAAAATTATGGTTTGCTTAAAATAACAGACAAAGGACACTCCTTTCTGAAAACACCCTATTCATTCTTAATAACCGAAGATCATGACTACCTTAATTATGATGATGAGAACATTGAAATAAGTGGAACAGCATCGGTCGATCCTCAATTGGTAAGCATCCTAAAAAATTTAAGAAAGCAAATTTCGAAACAATTAAGTATACCACCTTTCGTTATATTCCAAGATCCTTCGATCGAAGACATGGCTATACAATATCCAATAACAATTGATGAATTAACTAAAATCACAGGCGTTGGACAAGGAAAGGCACAACGTTATGGAAAAGACTTCATAGAACTAATAAACCAATATGTCATTGACAATGAAATAGTCAGGCCACAAGACATGGTTGTTAAATCAGTAATTAACAAATCGGGATTAAAAGTACAAATCATACAATCAATAGACAGGAAAGTTCCACTAAATGTCTTGGCTGAATCAAAAGGTCTTGAAACGCCAGAATTACTAGATGAAATAGAATCAATTGTAAATTCGGGAACAAAACTTAACATTGATTATTACATAAATACAATCATGGATCAAGAACATCAGGACGAAATTTATGATTATTTCAGAGAAGCATCAACAGAATCGATTGAAGATGCACTTGCTGATTTAGGTGAAGATTACTTTACCGAAGATGAAATACGATTAATCAGAATAAAATTTATTTCCGACTTAGGTCATTAATCAATAATAAATTCATTAAGTTTTATATTTTTGCATTCGAAATTATAAACAAAAATCCGAATTATGGAAGAAAAAAGGCAAGCATTAATAAAATTGACCAGCGAAAAAATGAATGGTCCAATTGTCCGTCTTGAAAAGGAATTACAAAAAATTAGAGCAGGAAAAGCATCTCCAATTATGCTTGATGGCGTAAAAGTTGAATATTATGGCAATATGGTCGATATAAGCCAAGTCGCAAATATTAACACTCCCGATCCAAAAACAATACTGATCCAACCATGGGAAAAGAAAAATATTCAAGTAATTGAAAAAGCAATTTTTGCAGCCAATTTAGGTTTAACACCTATTAATGATGGCAACATGATAAGAATTTCACTTCCTCCACTTACCGAGGAACGTAGAAAAGAAATGGTTAAAAGCGTAAAAACAGAAGCAGAAAATATCCGAGTTGCGATTCGTAACATTCGTCGCGACATCAACGAAGAATTAAAAAAACTTAAAAAAGACGGTCTGGCAGAAGATATGTTTAAAGAGACTGAAACTATTATTCAAAAAGCTACCGATAATGGGATTAAAACAGTCGATGAAATTGCGAAAAACAAAGAAGACGAAATTATGAAAGTCTAATATTGATTGATTTACACAATAAAAAAGGTCTTGATAATGAGACCTTTTTTTATTTAAAGATGTTGAATTTATTTTGATAAGATCCACGAATCAGAAAACTCAGGATGTGCTTCCTGAAAAGAAATCAATACATTATTAGCTTCCCTTAAATCATTAAATGATTGAAGAGACACTTTATACATATCATTAATATTTAAGATGCTTGTTTTAAACCCCTTTGTTTTAAAGTTTTCACACAGTTTATTGGCTGTTTGAATATTTTTAAAACAGCCTATAATGATATGATAATCAGCACCCGATTTTACAACCAATTTAGCCGTTTGTTTTATATTCCTTACAGGAACAACTATCGGTTTTTCTGTCTTTACACTTTCTCTCTCCGAAGTGTTAAAAAATGAGAAAGACGATTGCTGACTATTCTTCAAATACACCGTTGGAAGAATAGCTAATAATAACAACATTGGGATTACAACGGCAACTTGTTTTATAGTTTTCAGCACAGTAGCGTTTCGTTTAGGAACATTCTGTTTGAATGTAACACGATGTTTTGCTCTGATTCCGTAATTTAATTGAGGAAAAACAAATGTTGATAGTCCAAAAGATTCGGCAAATAGATTAGTATCAACGGTCGGTTGAAATTCTATTGCCCCAGTTGTATTTAATAGCAATATACCAATCCCCTCAAGAGAAAATGCTCCCGTTTGATATAGTTCTTTTTTTATTCCATACACAAAGTCAAAGACCTGTTCTTCTGCTTGTTTGTATGTTATATTTTGACACAACAAGATCTTTGTTACAAGTAAGCCATCGTTTTGATTCAATTTTATATTAAACAACAATTGTTTCGAAGGTGGCATAAAACTGACATGAGCGTTGCCCGAAACAACAGCTGATTGATAATTGGCTACAAATCCACCCAACCCTGGAATAATAACGCAGTCATTATCAACTAATAATTCGCTTATGTATTGTGCAAAATTCATTCTGTATCGCTTTATGCAAAGATAATTATTTGATTACCGAATTCAAATCATTTTATATTTATTTTGGTTTTGCCTTCTCAACCTTTGGATTTGCATTTTTTTTCTCTTTTATAACTTTAGGTTTTTCAACTGACTCATCCTGAAGTGGTGATAATGCATGTTTTGGAGCTTTTTTAACCCGTTCAGTAAAGTCTGATAAAATATTCATATAATTGATAAATGCATCATAAGGCGATTTGAATGGATTAAAATATTGATGTACAGCACCATCTGAAAAATATTTTGTACACATATAATAAAAATGATCGCTTGTCTGTAAATTATACCAATCTTGCTTTATCGATTTATCATCAATCTGTGCAACATCGTCAGCCAAGTTATAGAGATTGTCGAAAGCTTCTCGTTGAAGATTATTGCCCAACCAAGCCGTAAGATCCCGTTCTTCATCAGCCCACGATATTGGATGTTCAACATTGAGAACAGCCATTGGTTCATATTTCGAAGCGATTTCTGAAGGTGTCGAAAAGACAAACTGTTTCTTAGAAAGAATTTCTGCCGGGAAAGCTTTTAGGAACTCGAAAATACCAGATCCCTCCCATTGATGTTCTCCAAAGGTTTCATAATCCATAAAGAGATTTATCAACTCATCCTTTTTATCTATTTCGTGTATCCAAGAGCTGAACTTTTGGGCTGTTAAAGGCCATTCGCTCCAATCTTGATTACTAAAACGATATGCGATATCATCACTTAATTTAAAATTTCGAAGCAATAATTTTAATTTTGGAACCTTTGCGTTACAATACACAAAATTTGGACTTTTCCATCCTAAAATATGCTTTGCACCTTCACTCAACATTGCTTTGAACCCCATTTTATAGACTTGCTCTCCTATATTATCGGAATAGACGAGTTCTGTATTACGAAAAACAGTAGGCTTTTGTCCAAACAGTTCTTCGATCAAACGAGAATGTGCTTTTACTTGATATGCGAATTCCTTTTCGTTCTTTAAAGATACTAACGAATGCGAATAGGTTTCTGCAAGAAATTCAACACAACCGGTAGCAGCCAAGTCTTGAAAGCTTTTTAAAGTTTCTGGTGAATATTTTTTACATTGTTCTAAGAAACAACCTGTTATAGAAAATGAAACTTTAAATTTCCCTTTATTTTTATTTATTAGATCAAGTAATAGTGTATTTGTTGGCAAATAGCATTTTTTTGTGATTTTTTGTAAAATAGAACGATTTGAAAAATCATCATAATACTGATAATCATGACCTATATCGAAAAATCGATAGGTTCTAAATCTATATGGTTGGTGTACCTGAAAATAGAGGCATATATTTCTCATAATTTTTCTTTTTTGAATTAACGACCATTAATTGCGTCGCTATAGACATCTTTAATTTTTAGTGCGGCATTATCCCATTTGAGACTATCTACCTCATCTTTTGCATGTTCTTTGAACATAATATTAAGTCCGCTGTATTGTAAAATGCCATAAATTGCATCAGCCATTGCATCAATATCCCAAAAATCAACCTTAATGGCATGTTTCAATATTTCAGAAACCCCCGATTGTTTAGAGATTATAACCGGAACATTTGATCGCATTGCTTCTAATGGCGATATTCCAAATGGTTCAGAGACTGATGGCATCACATATACATCACTAATATTTAACATTTTAACAACATCATCGCCTTTTAGGAATCCGGTAAAGAAGAACTTTGATGAAATTCCTAATTCGGCTACACGTTGTATCATTTTCTCTAACATATCGCCACTTCCTGCCATAACAAACTTAACATTTTGTGTCCGTTGCAATACTTTATAAGCGGCTTCTACAAAATATTCCGGTCCTTTTTGAAAGGTGATTCGCCCTAGAAATGTAACAATTTTATCGTCAAATCCTTTTTCAAAATGGATTCCTTCTGATTCATTAACTTTTTCCACAGCATTGTAAACCGTAATAACCTTTTCTTCATCAACGCCATAGCGATTTACAACAATTCCCCTGGTTAAATTGCTTACGGTAATCACTTTATCGGCAAAATGCATTCCTGCTCTTTCTATATCATACACATATTGGTTTACATTTTCACCTGAACGATCAAATTCTGTAGCGTGAACGTGTATTACCAAAGGTTTTCCCGAAGCTTCTTTTGCAGCAATTGCAGCTGGATAGGTCAACCAATCATGAGCGTGAATAATGTCAAAATCGAACATTTCCACGAGTGATTTTGCTACAACAGCATAATTTGCCACTTCCTGCATCAATCCTCCGCCATATCCTCCATTAAATGTTAAACAAGTATTTTCATTCGTTTGGCTTATGAATTTTTCCGACTCTACACGTTTATTTATGATATTATAATATTCGTCTTCATTAACGTATGGAATGAGGTTTGAGCCGAGCTCTACGTAACTCATTTCTTTCATCACATCTTTGAAATTAAATCGTTTAATTCCAATTGGAATGGTATTGGCACCAACAATATTCATCTGACATTGATCTTCATCTCCATAAGCTTTTGGCACTATAAAAATCATTTCAACATCTTGTGTTGCTAGAGCCTTGGTTAGCCCGTAACAAGCTGTTCCCAACCCTCCTGAGATGTGAGGTGGGAACTCCCATCCAAACATTAAAACTTTCATACTTTTATTTATTTAGTATTATCGTTCAATATATTTATTTCATAGATTCGTAGTCTTTTATTAACTTTCGAATCCATAATAAAGAAGCCACACACCAAGCCTGGGATATAGATCCTCGTGGTTCATGGGGCGGGTTTCCATCGAATATTTCTGAAATAGAACCTATTCCATGATTGAATAGCTCCTTTTCCATTCCTGCATATAACTTCTTGACAAGTCGTAATCCAGATTTTTGATGAATTTTCAAATATGCCTCGGCAAAAGGTGCAAGTAACCAAGGCCAAACCGTTCCTTGATGATACGCAGAATCTCGTTCATAGGTTGTCCCCTGACATGTTCCTCGATAAGAAGGATGCTGTGGCGACAATGACCTTAATCCACAGGGTGTTAACAATTCTCTTTCAACGGCTTCAAGTATGTCATGTTTTTTATTATCACTAATTGGTGTATATGGTAAAGAACATGCAAAAATCTGATTAGGTCGCATATTCATATTTTTAAAAGGTCCCACAACATAATCGGCTAAATATCCTTTATCGCGATTCCAAAATATTTCTTTGAATGATTCATTTATCTTTGTAGCAACGCAATCCCAATCTCTTGCGTCTCCCATATTATTTGCCTTTTGAGCCAATTCAATGATGAAACAAACCGCATTATACCATAGGGCATTTATTTCAACAACATAGCCATAACGAGCTACAACGGGCAATCCATCGACTTTTGAATCCATCCATGTTAATGCTTTGTTTTCATCAGGAAGATAGAGTAATCCATTGGCGTGCATTGATACGTTACCATTTTTACCGTCTTTTATAATTGTAGCAATTTCTACTATTTTTTTACTAAAATCTTTTATTACACCATCATAATTACCTGATGTATAAGCATATTGTTGCACTGCCCATATAAACCAGAGTGGCGTATCTATTGATTCTACATTGGAGTGTTCTATATTTCCAATACTTTTATAAACATATCCGGTAATACTTTCGGCAATTGTATCAAGAACAGCCTTTCCTGTCTTAAAATCATTCTGAGCTAATAAAAGTCCGGGCAAGGCAATCAGACTATCACGTCCCCAATTTCCATACCATGGAAAGCTGGCTATAATCTCAGTTTTCCTAGCTTTTTTAGAGATAAATTGTTTTGCTGAATTTTCCAGACAATTTTCATAAGTGGTTCGAGGAATTCTTTTCGATATTTCCGATTCATAGACACTAAATAATGTATCAACTGTAATTTTTGACAATCCTGCTGAAAATATAATACTTTCGCCTTTTTTCATTTTCATTTCGAAAACACCCGGCGATAACAAATCTTCCTGATATGCAAATCCTCTCTCGCGTTCTTTCTCGTATTCTATGTTATAAAACCAATCTGGTGCTGTTATAAATTCATTTTCTTTGGAAACTTGTAAGTATAAATAAGGAAATCCATCATACATTTTATGTTTGATGCCATTTTCACATTTTTCAGGACGAGTATTCGCCACCATATTGGCATGTGTCAATTCATGAACATTTCGGAAAGCAAGGAAAGGACGTAATTTCAATATTGTGGGAGAATGAGCATCTTCAAGTGTATATTTTATAAGAATACGCTCGTCTGACTCTACCAATAACATTTCTTTTTTCAAACAAACACCGCCAATACGATATTCAATGGTGGGCGTCGGCTCACTCGAAAACCGTACGATATACTTGTGTCCTAGTGGATGAAATTCTTTGGGATATTTGTTTATACCTAAGTTAAATTCTGCTCCATGTTGAACAATTGTTTCATGAAGATTTGAAAGAAACACATACTTTTCACCACCGAATTGTTGTAAGGGACACACCAACAATCCATGATATTTACGTGTATTGCAATTTACTATTGTTGAAGAAGCATAAGAACCAGCTCTGTTTGTTCGCAAGTACTCCCGTTTAAGTGATGCTTGCAAATTAGTAACATCTTCTTTTTCAAAATCGAGATAACCCATTGTATTCGAAATTATTCATCTTTATTTTTTATTTCTTTTTAAACACCAAAGCCGAATGACTTGGCAAATAGATTTTTAATTGATGCTCAGCATAATATTCATCATCAATCGGTACACTTTGATAATCAATAGTATCATCAACTCGTAGGCATCCTCCAAATTTGGAAGAATCGGTATTTAGCACAATTCGGTAAATGCCTTTCGGTATTTTAAAACCATAGTCAGTAAACGATTTCGTTGGATTGAAATTATAGGCAAAGAACAATCCTCCACGTTCGTATATAATCACCTGATCTGCAATATTTTCATACACAAAATTTGCCGGATTATCAAAAAACCATGATAAACTCTTTGCCATAGATAACATTTCGCGATCAAACGCTGCAAGAAATTTATACCGAAGCTCGTCCTTCTCAGCTAAACTCCATTGGCGACGGGCATAATGATACGACCAATTATTCCCATCTCGCGGAAAATCAATCCATTCTGGATGTCCAAATTCATTTCCCATAAAGTTGAGATATCCATTTTTAGACATTGACATCGTAATGAGACGGATCATCTTGTGTAAAGCCATTCCTCGATCAATGATTATGCTTGGAAATGCAACATGCATATTGAAATACATTTCTTTATCAAGCAACCAGAAAATGATGGTTTTGTCTCCAACCAAAGCTTGATCGTGAGATTCTGCATATCCAATCACTTTTTCTTCGGTACGTGATTGTGCGAGTTCATGATATATTTGTGCAACATTCCAGTCTTCATCACGTTTTTCTTTAAGCATCTTAATCCAAAAATCAGGAACTCCCATTGAAAGTCGATAATTAAAACCATATCCGCCATAATCTATTGGTGCTGCCAAACCAGGCATTCCACTCATATCTTCGGCAATTGTAATTGCCGATGGTTTATACTCATGTATGAGTTTATTTGCAAGAGTCAGGTACACAATTGCATCATCATCTTCTACTCCGTCATAGTATCTGTCAAGGCTATTAAAATCACGTCCTAGACCATGATCAAGATACAACATGCTGGTTACACCATCGAAACGGTATCCGTCAAATTTATACTCTTCAAGCCAGTATTTACAATTAGAAAGAAGGAAATGAAGCACTTCGTTTTTTCCATAATCGAAACATTTTGAATCCCATGCTTTGTGTTCACCTCGTGGACCTTGATGAAAAAATTGATAATCGCTGCCATCATAACGTCCAAGACCTTCTATTGAGTTCTTTACTGCATGAGAATGAACGATATCCATAATCACAGCAATATCTAACCCATGAGCTGTATCAATTAATTCTTTTAACTCCTCGGGAGTTCCAAAACGCGATGAAACACCAAAGAAGCTGGAAACATGATATCCGAACGATCCGTAATAGGGATGTTCTTGAATTGCCATTAGTTGGATCGTATTGTATCCGGCTTTCTTTACTTTGGGAATTATATTTTTTGTAAAATCGGCAAAAGATCCAACCTTGTACTCTTCAGTTGCCATTCCTACATGCGATTCATAAATTAATGGGGCTTCTGATTTGCGAGTCCAATCTGGATTTTTCCATTCATATTTCACCAAAGGATCCCAAATTTGAGCAGAAAATATCTTTGTATTTTCGTCTTGAACTGCACGCTGTGTCCAGGCAGGAATACGTTCGCCATACCCACCCAGCCATCGCATTGACAATTTATATAAATCGCCATGTTTTATAATATTTAAGGGGACATTGAGTTCCCAATAATTATCTATCTTTTCAAACGCAAAGTCTTCATGTTCTTTCCATCCCGAGAAATCACCAATAATGTAAATATTGCTGGCATTTGGTGCCCATTCTCTGAATCGCCAAGCTTTATCGGTTTTTTGAACTCCAAAAAAATGATGACCATTCGCAAAATCGACCAGACTAGCTGTTTCTTTGATGAGAGCTAATTCACAATCTTTAACATGTTTAAGCCGTCCCATTATAGCTTTTTCGTATGGTTGAAGCCAGGGATCATTTACTAATATTTGTGGTATGGACATTCGTTATTGCTTTTTAATGTTATATATCTCCAATGTTACGAAAAATTGATGACAAATCAAGTGTTATGAACAAAAATTTAACAATATTCTAAATACCATTTTTACTGGTTTTTAGAACTACTTAAAAGCCAAAACGTAAACCGGGAATAAGATTGTTTTGCTCATAATTATTATATTTTGAAATTTAGTGGTACTTTTGAATAAAAAGACAATGTTATTAACAAATTACCATAGTCATACTCATTTCAGCGATGGCAAGAGTAAGCCTTCAGACTATATTGAAAAAGCAATTGAGTATGGACTTGCGGCATACGGATTTTCGTGCCACGCACCGGTTCCTTTTCCATGCAACTGGTCGATTGCTCCTGAAATGCTCAAGGACTATTTAAACGAAATTGATACCCTGAAACGACAATATAAAGACAAAATAGAAATCTATAAAAGTCTTGAGATTGATTACTTTCCAGGAAATCCTTTAGCATTACCATCAAATTACAAAGCACTTAATTTAGATTACACAATAGGTTCTGTTCACTTTGTCGATAATCTCAAAAACGGAGAAGCGTGGAATATTGACACTAGCAAACGCATTTTTGAAGACGGAATGATCGAAATATTTGGTGGCGATGGCAAAAAAGCTGTCACCAAATTTTACGAGATCACACTCGAAATGCTTGATGTTATGCAACCTGATATTATTGGGCATCTCGATAAAATAAAAATGTTCAATTCCGGAGAAAAGTATTTTAGCGAAAATGAACATTGGTACAAAAATTTAGTCGAAACTGTACTTCAGAAAATTGCAAAGAACAATACAATTGTTGAAGTAAATACCCGTGGAATATATCGAGGAAAAACAGCAGACTACTACCCTTCAAACCAAATCCTTAGTCGATGCAAGGAATTAAATATCCCTGTAATGATAAATACGGATTGTCATAAACCTGAAGAGATTACTTTAGGCATTAGCGAGGCAACCAATTTATTAATAGGTTTGGGCTATAAAACACTACGCGTCTTATTGGGTAACAAATGGAGAGATATCGAAATTTAATCTTTAAAGTCTTATTTAGTCGCTCCTTAAGAACTCAAAATCAAACAATAATTATTTGAGAATAAGAAAAGGTATATTTGGAGAAGCCCATTTTTGAGCTTCTCCATTAATTTCTTTAAGTTCCAACCAATTGCTGCCA
>Ga0302288_1000329_pt1 | contig 40223 bp, 23 predicted proteins | sample III_Fen_N1_1_FD_194549 | JGI IMG/M metagenome (GOLD analysis project Ga0302288, IMG submission 194549) | Peat permafrost microbial communities from Stordalen Mire near Abisko, Sweden - III_Fen_N1_1 | ecosystem: Environmental > Terrestrial > Soil > Wetlands > Permafrost | place: Sweden: Abisko...
CGTTCATTATTTGTATCCAGGGCATTGGTAGCTTCATCCAGAAAGACAAAAGCCGGATCTTTATATACGGCACGCGCTATAAGTATTCGCTGTTTTTGACCCTGACTCAATCCATGTCCATCATTCCCTATTTTGGTATTGTACGATAAAGGTAAGGACTCTATAAATTCGCGGATGTTAGCAGTAATCACGGCATTGAGCAGTCGCTCCTTATCAATTATCTCAACACTGGGAGCAATATTTTTAGCAATACTATCCGAAAAAATAAAACCATCCTGCATCACCACTCCACACCGGTTGCGCCACTCGCGTATACTATAATTCTTCAGGTTGTTTTCACCTAACAGGATATCTCCTTTTTGCAAAGGATAGAAACCAAGCAACAACTTAATCAGGGTTGTTTTCCCACTACCGCTTGTACCCACTATGGCTGTTTGCTTTCCGATAGGAATGGTTAGATGAATACCTTTTATTACTGGCTCACCGATAGAAGTTTCATCATAGCCAAAAGTTGCCTGTCTGAGCACTATGTCCTTGTAAGTAGGTATCTCACGAATTCTCGATTCATCCTTCGCTTCCTCATCCTCTTTATCGTGCACTTCGCTTAGACGCTCTAAACTAAGTTTCGCGTCCTGCGTTTCGCGTAGAAAAGAGATAAGTTGATCCACAGGACCATTCAGTTGACCAATAATATATTGTACTGCCATCATCATGCCCAGCGTCATTTGTCCATCGATAACCAATTTGGCAACCAAAGCCGTGATAATGATATTTTTAGATTGATTAATCAACACGGCTCCCGAATCCTGATATTGTGCCAACGCCAACCCCTTTATTTGTAACCGAAACAGCTTGGCCTGAATGCGCTCCCACTCCCACCGTTTTTGTTGTTCGCAGGCATTGAGTTTGATTTCCTGCATCCCGGTTACCAGTTGTATCACATTGCTTTGATTGGCTGATTGCTGTGCAAAGTTTTTATGATCCAATTCTGCTCTGCGCTTCATAAACAGCCATACCCATGCAAAATACAAGGCACTCCCTACAAAAAAAATAGCAAAGATCGTAAAGCTGTAGAGGAACAGAACAATGCTGAAAATAAAAATATTGAAAAAAGAAAAAAGAATACTCAGACTGGAATTGGTGAGATAATTTTGAATGCGACTATGATCATTGATACGCTGAAGAATATCCCCCACCATTTTGGTATCGAAATACCCCATGGGCAATCGCATCATTTTGATCAGAAAATCCGAAATCAGCGAAATATTTATCCGCGTACCCAAGTGCAACAATATCCAACCACGTATAAAACCGACGGCTGAGCTACTAAAAATAAGTACCAATTGAGCTATCAACACCAAATAAACAAACCCGATATTCTGTGCTGAAATTCCAAAGTCAACAATGGATTGGGTAAGGAACGGCAGCATCAGCTGCAATAAGCTACCAAAGAGAAGACCTAAAAAAAGTTGAACTATCAATTTTTTATACGGACGCAGGTAAGAAAAAAGAAACGAAAAACCTTTACGATTTATTTTTTCGCCTTCCTGTTCATAAAAATCGGGTGAAGGCTCCAACAGCAAAGCCACCCCTATGTCTATCCCTTCGTCTTTTGTACTGATCCAGCAACGGCAGAACTCTTCCCTACTATATTTCAGTTTGCCTGCGGCAGGGTCGGCTACATAAATCATCTCACCTCCTCTCGACCTCACCCCTAATTCCTCTCTTTGAGGAGAGGAGAAAATTGAGAAGCGAGAAGAAGTGGTTTTGATGTCATACACAACCACAAAGTGTTGTTGGTTCCAATGCACGATACAGGGTAAGGGGGCATCACATAAATCGTCGAACGAAACTTTTACTCCAGTGCTACGTAAACCGATATGCTCTGCCGCCTCACTAATACCTAGCATTGAAACTCCTTCACGGGTTATCAACGATTTTTCACGCAGACCTTCAAGTGAAAACACACGGCCATAATGAGCAGCCACCATGCGTAAACAGGTGGGACCGCAATCCATAGCATCGTGTTGGTTGTAGAAGGAAAAAATCATCAATGTTTTGTGTGGTATTGCTTCAATAAAAAAAGTTTATAAACATAAAAAGGTAAATTCAAAAGAATTATCTAATATTGGTTTTACTTTCTGTGTTTCTTGTCTATTTCTAATTTTGTTGGACAATTGCAAACAGTATTGTTGCCGAAGCTAATCTACATTAACCTATCCGAAACCGGCTTACCCGATCCAACGCATTCATTTGATTATCCCTCATTAGAACAAGCTATACACCTGCACTAATGAGAGGATTTCATATATTCATTTAAATATTAATTTTTAGAAGTCTGAATGTAGCAAGCAATTCCTTCATGGGTATAGCCAACTTTTCCATTTATCCCTAATTCAGTCAAATCTGTAGTGTAGAAATGATCTCCACTTTTTGCATTGTGATATCTATGCAGAGGTACTAGGTTTGGAACAGTATGATCATATGCAGGAAAAACCTTACCTGCAATTCCTTCATAATTGTAGCCTCCTTTTCCTTCTTTTCCTAATTCATCAAGATTTGTGGTATAAAAATGGTCTCCACTTTTCGGATTGAAATATCTATAAAGAGGTATTAAGTTTATTTTGACAGCGTCTTCGGGATAAATGTAACCTGCAATCCCTTCGTATTTATAGCCATCCTTTCCATCTCCTAATTCGTCTCTATTAGTGGTGTAGAAATGGTCACGACATCCGTCAATCTCATTCAGATAACGATAAATCGGCTTTACATTAAAGAAAGTCGGGGTGTAACCAACCGTTGCTTGCGAATCCATTAAAACTATTTTACCTTCGGGGGTATATTGATACAGGTTGACAAACAGAGGAAGTGAATTACTCTTTTTGTGTGCGATTAACACTACAAAAGTCATAGTGGTCATTCCTAAATTATTAGTATCAATCCACGTTCCGGTATTGGCATAAATACCCGTTTCATTTTTATTGGTAGGGTAAGTAAGCAAACGTGGCTCGTGCGAATGACCAAATACCACAATTGATTTATCCGACTCAGGGTTGGAAAAATATTGCACATTGGACATAGAATCGGTTTCTTGCGCACTGTTGGCTTCTTGAATGGCCTCCAGTACTGGGATTTTTACTGCCACATTATTGGCTTCTTGCCTGTCGTCCCAATTTTTTGGATCGCTAATTGTTTTGTATAATGTACTTACAAGTTCTCCGTCTTTCAAATGTGGCATCAGGTCATTAAGCGAATACACACTATTAAATCCATCGATATAGGTTTTTATGAATTTTTCAGAAGGGCTGTAATCCACAGGAAGCATTTTTAGAGACGTTAGCCATCCTGCAGAGTACTGCGAACGCATATATCTGATTTCATTCCCAAATTGCAACTCTGTTTTCGGTAATTCATGCTTTTTTGACGGATGAAAACAAAAAGCCTCTGCTGCAACCCGGGTAAAGAAATAGCCCGGAGGTAATATAGATTGCTCATCATAATCATTTTTCACCTTCAGGCAGGGAGCGCAAAAGAAATTAAGACGGTGTCCATGCTCAATCACAGCACGTGGAAAATCTTTAGGTGAATAAGCGCCTAATCCCAGTCCCTGATCGGTCCCTTGTGTATCTCTGGCTTGTTTTATATTGGGCAACACTTTCTGAATTTGTACACAATCAATCAGTAAATCATGATTACCGGGCACATAAGTAGTTATCATTTTTTTATTGTCGCACACCTTGTTTAGTGCCGTAAAAACTTCCTGGTTGTTTTGTTTTACCTTTTCGGCAAAGCAAGAACATTCTTTGCGAGCTTCGCCATGTGCATCGTCTCTAGCAGGAATAACCCACTCATCAATCAGGTCGCCAGCAATCACCAATTCGCTTATGTTGGGAGATGCATTCAACTTGTTGAGAAATTCTATTAGCGGTTTTCGGTTTTCTCTGAATTCGGAGTAAAGATCATTTTGGCCCATGTGTATATCACTGACGCAAACTACCATTTTACGTTCCTCATTAAGAGCAGCTATGATGACATTATCGTTTAATACATAATTAATTGCAATGTAGCTTTTCTCGATATTTATTTCCCCACTTCCTTTTACTGTATAGGCTATTTTTAGCTCATACATTTCTCCTTCCTCGAAAGCACTTCCTTTTTTTAGTGTGATGCGGATAGCTGTTTCAAATCCTTCTTCTTTTTGAACCTCGGTTGGCACAAGCATATCAATAGCTGCCCAAGTACCCATGTTAATAAGCTTGTGAACTTCTACTGTTAATACTTTTGTAGCATCATAGATCAATCCCAGGTCGATTAGCAAGGATTCAAATGGTGCATTTATTGTAAGTGGCTTGTAAATGTTGTCGGTGAGCGTCAAGTTTACCGAGGTTGATTTGGTTACAGGTGATTGCATAGTGATAAAATGTATTTATTGTCAATAAATGAAACTATTATTTATTTTAGTTTTTTTATAAAGTGTAAACAACTAGATAATGTAGGTATTATGCACCTATTGGCTACATATTTTAGATCCAATCGTTATCAAATGCCTGTTAAACTCCGTAGGAGCAACATTATTATTCAGTAAGAAGATAGACAGATATTGCTTCATCTACTTACCTGATTACCCTATTACCCTATTACTTTTTCTTATAATCATCCAGATACTCAACTTTTAAAATTTCCACATCAACTTTTAAAACATCTTTTAAATAGCCAGCCATTCCCCCTGGCATTTTATCTATTGTATTAAGGCTGGTTTTTATATACTCATAATTCACCATTAACGAACGACGAAGTAACTCCCCCCTTCTATCTTTGTATTGTTTATCAATATTTTCTACATACGAATTAGCCACTGCTGAAATATATTGATTTGTTTCCAAGTAATTGCTTATTATTGTATGACGATCTACCCCCAATGCCGAAAGCAATATCACTGTTGCAAATCCCGTTCGGTCCTTTCCTGCCGAACAGTGATATACAGTGGCTTTACCTGTTTTTAGTTGTTGCAGAAAACGAGTATATTGCAACTTACAGCTCTCATCATCGACAAGACTTCGGTAAAGTGGAATAAACATTGTGTCAAGTGCTATGGCATCTTTGGCCAGTAGCCACTTATTAACACTTGTGGGATTGGGAGGAGTAGAAATGGGATAATTGATGTATTTCACACCTATAGGAAGTGAATCATACGTGTTTATAAGTTCATTATTAGTCCGAAAATCTATATCTATTTCTATCCCGGTACTCTTCATATAAGCTCTATCTGCTGCATTAAGATTATGTAATGCTCCCGCCCTAAATAACCGCCCCCATTTAAGACTATACCCTTCCGTTGTAACGAGACCTCCTAAATCGCGAAAGTTTGGTTGACCTTTTATTGGTAAGACTGTTTCGGCCACAATAGCGCTTTCATTTCTACTGTTCACGACCCTAAAATAATAGCGGATAGTTGCATCCTTAACCCTTATATTAACTACGGAAGCAGTGGTAGTGGTAAGATCTATTACTTTTGCATTTTCATTTAGTGTGTATATACGCCAGTTATCGCGTCTTAAAAACGTAAAAGTCACAATGTTTGATGCTGGTGTGCGGGTTACACTAACATACTGCTGAATGTTGGGTCTTATAAAGGTTGTTTGTTTTGTAGGATTAGATGCTTGGCAAGAAACTAAACACAAAACGATAGATACAAAAAAAACTGTTTTTACATAGTTATTCATAATACTAGTTCTTAAATATTTATATTTAAACAATTCAATACGCAATGAAGATTATATTAGTAAAACCGGCATTTATTAGCCAAGGCAATTAAATGGTTCATTTCACCACTTCTTCCAAGTCCATCAAATGCACCAATATATAGTTCTCTTAGATTTAGGGTCAAGACTTCTGTATCTCCTACAACTACCTTTTTCAACGAGTCTATTCGTAAATTATCAACAACTCATATCTGATTTTTTTTAATTCCTAATAAATCACTTTGGGTTTGATTTTTTTACGACCAACTATCCTGGAATAATCATCCAAAAGTTCTTTACATATTATTTTACTTGCACCTTGCTTTGCGTCCAGGGAATCTTTAGTTGATTGATAATCCACTTGAACAGTGTATTTCGTCATCATTGGACGAAACTTATTAAATAGCATTTGTGATTTTGGGGGCATATCAATAATTAATTCATTAAAAGCATAAATGTCCCCATTTATCTTCACAATAGTCATTGCTGCCAGTTTATCCAGTCCCTCATCCAACTGACTGGGCCATTCTATCTCTGGTGTATTTATCCAGGCTTTAATATGCAACAAATAATCCTGAGTTTGTTCAACATCGTCGATAATCATTACTTCAACGTCTTTAATCTTTTGTATACTTATCTCATTTTTCATCAACAATTCTTCATGAGCAGCGGTCAACTGAATATTCGGAATCTTAGTTGTTTCACTAATTTCATAAAGTTTAAAATCTATATATTTAGATAGCTCACTTTTTTGGTTAGCTTTCTCATTATAATCCGTTGTTTTAAGAAGATTGAAATGAAATTCCTTCCACGTCAAATTAACATCTTGTATAGCTCCTATAAGCTGATTGCTATTAACAAATCCTGCAGAGATTTCTGACACTATCACAGTAGTCACTTGTTCTAATTGCTTAATTTCCTTTTCTTTCTTATAGTTATGAATAAAAAGAAATGTATTTGCAAGAATAATTAAAGGCAGAATAATAGTTATTATTTGTTTAATAATTATATCCTGTATAGAGCGCTTACTACGAAGCATCTTTTGCTGTTTCTTGGAAAAGGTATTAAACCATTTTGGAGAAATTTCAGACCCTTCATAATTCATAAGGTTATCAACGCCTACAGGAAAAGCTACATTTGGAAACTGGTAATTATCTAGAGATAGCGGTACGATATCTTTATTGGTTGTAATGGCATACGCTATTTCCTGTAGTAAACAGCTATTTTCGTTTTCAGAGCCACTCTGAATATTGGGCAATACAACGACAATTATATCCTTACAGTTATCAATTTGTCTACATAGCTGCTCATCAAACATTCCGATATCCAGACTTTCCGAATCAATAAGCACTTTATAACCAAGATATTCAAATTCATTATGCAGCATAATTGCAATTTCACAACCACTACTACAGCGATAACTGATAAATATATCACAAGTCTTATTCATACCATTTATTTATAATCGTAGTATTAAGAAAAGAAAGAGAATAAAAATACATTTTCTCATGAAGATGCAATTCAATCATGATTTATTAAACGACGCCATTAGCCATTTAGCTCTTCAACATTTTAATCTATTTTGCTTATAGTAATTAGTACATTAACAAAAAGCTCCCTTCCCTACAGACCACTCGGCCAAGGAAAAGAGTCTATTTATCATTTTGTTTCAGTAGGTGCATCCGTTATTGGTTGCGTTATTTTGTAATTGTAGGCTGCTTTAAGGGCTTCGTTTAGTTCCCGGAATAAGCCAATCCAGTTGCTATCAAATTCTGACATAGAATCCACATATTTTACATAGTTACGCAGTTGCGTAGCCCAGTTTTTATAGAGCGATGAAGCCGACTCCATACCGCGAAGTATCGAATCAGCTTTGGACTGTCCGTTCACTAATTGTACAAATTCGGTTTGAGATGCTTTAAGTAGTGTAAAAGCTCCGATAAGATTGAGATGTTCTAATCGGGTAATGTTTTCGGGTTTTTCAAAATCCAATATCAGTTGATTCAAATGGGTAGATTCGTCATCATATGTGTAACGATAGAAGTCAGTCCCATGTAGTTTGACAACAGCATTTAAGTCCACAGCATCCTGATGATAAGTAATTCCATTGAGTTGAATCAACCCCAAAATTACATTTTTTAATCTCTGAAAACGGTTATCACGCAGTAGGTCGGCTTCTGCAACATTTTTTCCTTTACCGCTGTAGCTTGGTTTAACAATCACTGCATGATAGGCGGTGTTTGCTTCCGTCAGTTTTTGCAAAAATGGCAAATTCTCTACAAGTTTCAAATAAACCGTCTTCACTGAAATTTCAATAACTCGTGTGGCCAGATTGGCAATAACGCCAACATTCAGACTCCAAAAGTTTTTTTTCATAATCCAGTAAGTAAAAAAGTTTATAAATTGATTTTATAGATCGCACTTTAAGCGGTTGTTTTCCAATTATTGTCGGACAGTATCTGCATCACTCAGGTAAACTCTAACTTTTATAAGAACTTTCCCGCTACAATATGTAAATCTCAAATTTTCGAGATACATCCCCCGCAACGTGCAGCGAATTTCTGATTTTTATAATACATTTACCTCAAATTGCGATTGCTTCCTAAATTTTGTAGTATATATGCTGCAATAAGCTTTGGTATCATTGCCTTCCTGTGTTGTAGAACAGGGTATTATTTATGTTTGTAACTGAATATATTTATAACACTTTTGCTGCTTTATGTCGTTAATAGCGTTGCCAAAGTTAGATTGAGAGCCATAATGATAACCTCAAAAAAAATATCGATTTATACAAATAGACGGTTATTAATCTCTGTTTTGAACCTATTTTTTCAAATCTTTATTTACAAAAAAAATCCGGCAGTTAGTCATTTAACACTGTCTGCCGGACTAGCAAAGGTCATTCATTCACTTTACGCTACTCTCTAGTTCACAAACAAAAAATAATTTTATTTTATACCCAGATTTTAGTTGTACTGCCATCTGAATTCTTAATTTCAACCCAATATCCACCCTCAATCTTTCTCATTTGAGTTGCGCTTAATTTTGAAAAGTTTGCAGCATCTTTTTTCTCTTTTTTCATATTCATATTTTTTATCGATTAATTTGATACTGCAATATTATAGCTAATTTCATTAACAACAACTCACAAGATTCTACTAATTTTCTCACAAGCCTCTCACATTTTACATAATAAATATTAATATAAAATATACAAACATAGGCTTAAAAGATATTTAGTTAAATATACAGGGAAATAGCATTAATTTTGATTAATTTTAGTACTTTTGGTAGCAAATAAAAAACAATTTTTTGCTTGTGACAACTCTATGAGTTCATTGTGAGACTTTTATATAAAGTAAGTCGATATGACTTACTGTCAATCTTTTACTTACAACTAAAAAGAATGTCCCCAAAACAGATTTCTTATATTGCAGGCTGCTGCCTACTATTAATTATGGTAACGCAAGCGTACTTGGTGTCCGATTATTACCAAACAACCCAGGCAGGACTGGTACGAGAATCGAATGCAATTCTACAGGAAGCATTTCGGAAAGATTTAAGTATAAGAAATCAAGAATATAAACACTCTATAGGTGAAGATACGTTGAAAACAGCATCTCTATCCACTAAAGAAAATACAGCATCCGCAAGTATTGAACTAGCAAACGAATATAGAAACAACCTTTCACTTTTTCTGGACTTAGTACTGAACACCTATTTGAGTAAAAACATCCCATTAGACCTTCATAAACTTGATAATATGACAGGTCCAATTTTACAATTACGCAAAATTCAGTCGGAGTATATTATCAACCTTATCAATCCACGCACAGGAAAAATATTAGCTCAATCCAAAAATCCGGCCAGAAATTCTTTTTTAGTAGTACATTCTCAGCTACTTCAGATTGATTTTACAAAACAACGCTCTCTTCAACTCATATTGATCAACCCTTTTGGAATTATTATCAGGCGTATGGCGTTAATGCTGTTGAGTTCATTAGTCCTTTCAATTACTTGTTTGTTTGCATTTAGATTTTTGCTTATGACCTTAGCTCGACAGAAAAAATTAGTGTTATTTAAAAATGAATTTTTGGGAACGATTGCCCACGAGTTAAAACGCCCGGTAGCCAGCCTGTCGACAAATATGGATTGCCTTACCATGCCGGCCTTTGCTGAAGATAAAACTAAACGGGAGTTGTTGGTAAGTAAATCATTGAACGCAACTACCGAACTGAACGATACAATACATATGATAGTGGCACTTGCAAAAGTGGAAGAAGGATTATTGGTGCCATGCAAAAAACTGATAGACTTACGAAAGCTATTTGATGAATTGAAAGCCCGCTTCGTAAACAATACGTACAAAGGTGTAGCAATACAAATAGTGTACGTTGGTGAAGAATTAGTGGTATCAGGTGACAGGAGATTACTTAGCCAATGTTTTGCTAACCTGATAGATAATGCTATCAAGTACTCGAACAACGAAGTGCTACTAGTCATCACTATATGGAAAGAGCTAAACCAGATAGCGATTTCGATAAAAGACAATGGTTTTGGTATTTCACCCCAAAAGCTACCCTTTATTTTTGATAAATACAGCCGCGCACATATCGACGACGCTAAAATTAACGGTTACGGAATAGGACTCAACTACGTAAAAACAATAGTGGAAAAACACGAAGGCGAAGTAACCGTACAAAGTGAGGTTGGCGTAGGGAGTGAGTTTATTGTGAGGCTTATTAGTCAGCAGTTGACAGTTGATAGTTGATAGTTATCAGTAAACATAAACACATTCAGTTATATAAATACGCACAAGAATACAATTAATAACGCTCATCAAATATCGCGGCAGACATAATATAGCCGAAGGTATAATAACATGAAGTAAAATGACAAAAATATTACTCATAGAGGATGACATCAACCTTGGAACAACACTCATGGGGGCACTTGAGATGATGGATTATGAAGTTCGCCATGTTTTCAATGGTGACAATATAATCAAAGAGTTAGCTGGCTTTCAACCTGAATTGATATTGCTTGACGTAAATCTAAACACAAAGTTAGATGGTTTTGACATAGGCAAACTGATTAGGAAAAAATATGAAACTCCTATCATTTTCACCACTTCGCGTGACGAAAGTGAAGATTTTAAAAACGGCTTCAGCATTGCCAACATCGACTATGTGCGTAAACCTTACCGAGTAATGGAAATTGAAATGCGTATTAGAAATATATTGTCGAAAAAAGCAAGTTACGAAGACAACAGAAAGAATATATTTCAATTTGGCAACTTTAGTTTTTTTCCTACTGAACAAAGTATAAAATACGAAGGTTCCAAGTTCCATTTGAATAATTACGAAACTGCGGTACTCGACCTTCTCTGTCGAAACAAAGGTACTTTTATATGTAAACGAGAGATAATTGAACTTGTTTGGAATACTGATCAGCATAAATTAAAAGAAGGTGCGTTGAACAACATCCTAAGCAACTTGCGAAAGTATCTAAAACCCAGCGCAACTATTGAATTGGAATGTAGGATTCACCTTGGGGTCAAACTGGCTATAAGATAGAAATGAATAAAACCATTCGTATCGCCCTTTAGACAAACACTGATTTCAAATTGTTGAATGTTAGTTTGACAATTTATCTGTTATTTGGGAACCGTTATAACGGTTGTCTCTAATCCAATTTTGTTTATATCTGTCAAATAACTTAGCATAATATAAACAAATCAGAAATTGGTCACAAAGTTGGGAAAAAAGCATTTCTATTTCTATTTTTCTCTTTCTGAATGTATATATGATTCTCAATCTTTTAGAACCCTCCGAACCGGTCTAATACTCTAACTCCGCAAAAAGGATAAGCCTAAAAATCACCTCCATATGACAAACTATACAAAATCAACGCTTTGTAGGATTTTTTCGTCTTCCAACTTGTAATTTATTTACTACACAAGACAAAATTTAGACATAAATAGACCTATTTTAGGACTAAATCATAATTTTTTCATGAAAATGAAGTTGTTTAAAGTTTAAAATTAGTTAAATAAATGCGGTTATATATTTGATTATCTGACTAATAAATACTATCTTTATAGAAAAAAAAAAAAAATCACATATGATAAACAATAAAATAATAAAAAAGAGATATGTTCTCATTTGACATTTGGTAATTCATGAAGTATTACAATAGTAAAAACTATATCAAGTAGTTCAAGCCATTCTTTACCGTTTGAAAACTGGTTATCAGTGGAGAGAATTACCAATGAAACAATGTTTCAAAACAAGCTACAGTTGGAATAGTGTTTATTTTCATTTTCAGAAATGGTATAAAAATGATAGTTGGCAGAAACTTTGGCAAATGTTATTAGTCAAATTTAAATCTGTATTGGACTTATCAACTATTCAGTTAGATGGCACTCACACTCCTGTTAAAAGAGGTGTAGAAGCAGTCGAATACCAAGGCAGAAAGAAATGTAAAACAAGTAATATGCTTATTCTTGTTGACAACAATGGGATTTCAATTGCATCTAGTGAGCCAATAACTCGGAATCACAATGATTCATTTAATATTGTTATTGACTTTAAATATATGATAAGTCCGTTAAGAAACTTCGATATACGTCTTGATGGTTTATTCCTAAATACAGATGCAGGTTTTAATATAACTGAATTTAGAGAATGTTGCTATAAAAACGATATTATCGACAATATCAAATACAATAAAAGAAATGGAAAGAATGACGCTTCACTATTTGATGATGAGCTTTATAAAAAACGATTTGTAATCGAAAGAACCAATGCTTGGTTAGATTGACCATCATGTATAATACTGAAGAAATTGTTACTACTGTTCCTCATCTAATAATAAAGAAGTTTTTTGCTAATTAAAATTCTGTTTAATCTTGCTATTGAGTAAACATACAGACCTTTATTAAAATATATTGGTAAATTTATGGTCGCGGCTCCTAATGGTAAAAGATATTCCCCTATAATTTGACCAGATACATTCTGCACAATTAGATTCGAATTAGAAGTCAGGTTATACGAAACCTGAGTTATTTTTGTATTTTTAATAGATGATAGTGTAAAATATTCTCCCATTTGAAGTTCATTTAATCCTGTTCTGATTTTTTTGACAAAATGGACAACTACACTTGCTGAATTTGATGTATTAGTAACTTCGTAAAACTTATATTCAATTACTGTCTCACCCGAAGTTACATCTGAAGGTACATATTCAGCATAAAAACTCTCGTTAATGGTTTTTGCCGGAATTTTTACTGCATTTCGTGATTCATTAACTAATGGCGAATAACAATAGATTCCCCAACAAAACAAGTTGCTGCTATTGTCAATTACAGTAATTGGCTTTTTGCTAACATTTACTTCAATTTCAGCATCACTTATATTTTTGACGACAATTATTGCTTTGATATAACCTAAATTAGCATCAATGGAATCTAAATATATAGTTTGTTTATCAGTTAACTGTTTTCCATTAGAAAACAGAACTATAGATTGTGAAAATACGTTAATATTCAACAATATTAATATTGGTAACAAATACCTTTTCCCCATCCTTTTTTTGTATTCATTCAACTTAATTTTCAGAAACTAATTTTTAATTTTTAATTCATTTACCTGTATAACAGATTTATCCTTTGTCAGATATATAAAAGCAACTATACTACAATTATTAGAAACATACGAAATTGGCAATTCATATCTAACTGTTCTACTTAAGACAGCATTTTTACTTACTCCAGTTAAATCTTCACCCCAAGTTCCATTTAATGCATCTCGGAATACATGTTTGTGTATATAGTTATTCTCTATAGCAGATCCATTCACTTGAGGTGCAATGATACTATCTTCAACCAACCATACCTGAAGTTTAAGTTCATCAGTTATTTCTTTAAAAATTGGAATGTCAAGAATAACTTCGATATTTCTGTTATTTTCATTCCAATGATTTGTAATTTTGATTCCCAGTTGAGATTCCTGAGCTATTTGCTGAATGACAGCTCCATTCAATTCCGAATAATCAAGCTTTGTCTTATTATGGTATGTCGTTCGATTAACTAACCCTGTAGGATAAGCATCGATACTAAAATTCGAATTATAAATTGTTCCTGATTCTGTTCTGAAATCTTTGACAAATATGCCCGATGGTTTTGCATAAACTCCAGCATGGATACTTACGGCAACGATGTTGTCTCCATAGTATTTTTTCAATGAATCAATAGTACTTGCAGCACTGGGACAATTCGTACATTTCATTCCGGTATAATCTTCAATCAGTACTTTTTTCTTAGTCTCTGGCAATTCAACAGGAGTCAGATAATTTCCTTTTTCTATTGTATCACATGAAACAAACAACAACACTAAAACCAAAGTAAGTGCAACTGATAATAAAGAGGAAAGAGTGTTGGTAAAATTCTGCATTTTAAAAACTCATTAAATATGAAATTTGAAAACCTTTACTTGCCGGAACATAGCGGCAAACACCACCCGAACAATTAAAACCGGCTCGTGTACGACCGAATGAAAGTTGTAACCTGTGTGCATTGTGCGAATAAGTGGTTGAAGCCATATAATAATGAGTATTTGATATACCATTATTATACATATCCGACACTGTAAACATAAATGATGGAAGTACCGAAAATTCTAGTAATCCAAACATCCAGTCGCCATAATCTTGACTAGTATGTAAGTATTGTAATTCCGAACGAAGAAACGTTTTGGAACTTAGCTTATATTTGCCTTCTAACACTAGGATATTTGAATGCACAATTCCATCATTGTTGGCATGTCCTTCAATCACTTGCTGATTATACATCTGATTCAAATACATGACATTAATGCTAAAACTTTTGGTTAGATGCTTGGAAATTTCTACATCAAAATCCTGATAATACAATTCTTTACCAATAGCAAAGAAATCAGAAGAATATCCATCCGTTCCTATTACAGCAAAAGTTGCAGCATTCAGATATTTTTTTTTAATTGAATTCACTCTTGAAAAATTGACATTCAAATCAATTCCTGACTTTCCTCCCAAGACAGTTCCTTTTTTAATATTTTGTGTAAATTCCCCTTGAAACGCCCATTCTCCATCGGGTTGTGTTGCATAAGAATATAAAGCTGCTAAAGCATAAGTGTGTTGTTTGGTAAATGCCGGTAGATAATTAATGTTCAACATTTGTCCACGTTCGGCACGTTGACTCTTAAATCCCATATTGTCGCTTCGTTTGGCTTGTAAAAGTAAACCAAGTCCTTTTTGAGAATAAGATCCTGACATAAGAAATGCACTTCCGTTTTTGTAAATATAATTATTCTCAGTTGAAGGGTCATTTACTTTTATCGCATATTCGGTCAATAAACTTACTTTCCCTTTTTGAACTCTAAGCCTAGAAGCAAAAGCGCCTACATGCTCCGGTAAATTGAGATTTTCGTTCAGCGAAGCCATAATATCTTCGCTTTGCTGATATTTACTCACAAAAGAGGCTCCATACTGAATACGTATCTTATCATTTTTTAGCTGATTTATCCATTCGTCTATATTCATTTCGGCATCAACGCCATATACGCTGCTCTTTGTATATTCCCAATAATAACGCTGACAACCACCCAATACTTTCAGGGTAAAACCTTTACCCCGGTAAGTAAGTAAACCACCCCGAAGAGAATTGTCCAATCCAAAACTTCTCTCTTCGTAGGTTCTAAAAATCATACCGCTGCCAAATTGTTCGTAAAAGTTACCAATAATAAGTTGCAAGTTTTTATATTTACTTTTTAAATAAAAAAACGGAATTCCGATTCCTTCATATTCAGTTCCAAAACCGGGTAATGGTTTTTCATACATTTCAAAACGAAGACCTGCATCAACGTACTTACTTAGAATGTTAAGATCTCCGTAAGTATTTGACAGAATTTTCGAATCATAACTTTCTGTCCCTATAACTTGGTCGATTTGAGGTACGAGTATGTCTGTCTGAAACTTACCCGACAATAAAATTCCACCTTTCTCTTTATTTTCGGGGACTTGTGACAAAACCGAAGCTATAATAAAAGAGAATGATAACAATGCGACACAACGCTTTTGCATTTCAGTTTATTTATTTTTCAAAAGTTTGCGAATTTCTGAAATAAGCTCTTGTTCCGAGCCATCTGTATACGAACTCTTTCTGAGTACAATTTTATTATTTCCATTGATAATGAAAAGACATGGTACTAATGTTACATTCATTGCCCGCATAAATTCTTGATTGTTGTCGAGCAGAACTTCATAATTCCAACCATATCCATTTACGGCTGGTGCTACTTTATCTGCATTTTGTCCTTCATCAATAGAAACGGCAATAATTTTTACGCCAGTTTCATTTTGCCATTCCTCGTACACTTCGTTTATCGCATTCAATTCACGAAGGCAAGGTTTGCACCATAACGCAAAGAAACTAATAATGAATGGTTTTCCATTATTATTCAACCGGCTCATATTTATACTTTTACCTTGGATGTCTTTCAACAAAACTGATGGCAATTGGCAATAACTCCCAAAAGCAATAAGTATAAAAAAACATAATAAACTAATTCTCTTCATAAATACTTATTACAAATATATCATAAAATAATCTTTTTATCAGCAGTCCCATCGGCTGTTTTAACACTGACGATGTAAACTCCTTTTAATCCACTATTTTGTATTATAAAACTATGCTTACATGCATTGTTTACTGTGGACATATAAATTCGTTTGCCATCAATGCTATATAAACTTGCAGTTATAGCTCCAACAGAATTTGTTTCAACTTCAACAGAAATTTCAGTCGCGCTTTTTAACACTAAAACTGAAGAGTTTGATGATTTGGGTGATTCAACAGATGTAACTAAGAGAGATGATGCTTTTATACGATCTGCATTCTTTATCTGACCAGTATTGATATCAATCAACATTGCAATTATATCAACCTCAGAGAGATTGTTAATTGCAGTTGGCAAAGTTATAGTATATTCGTACTTCAATTCCTTATTTAAATTAATTGTAGCAGGTACACTGCCTGCAATGCCGACAAAAGAGCTATAGATTTGACGTGCAACATCCTGATAGGTCATTTGAGCTGCCGGAACAGGATTTGATAATGCTTCAAATCCGCCCATTGTACCAGAACTACCACCAGCGTAATAATTAGATTGATTATACCCTGTAGCAGTTCCTTTTACATTATTTTCGGTTACAACAAATGCAATTCTGAAGTTGGCAGTACCGTTATAATTGGTATTAAAAGTAGTGTTAGTTGTTAGTTTTACACTTTTCTTAGTTGCATCAGTATAAACAGCTGATAAGGAAAACGAAGCGGGACAAAAATCATTTAAAGCTGTCAAATAAGAAGATTCAAAAGCTGAAGGATCCACAGTATATTTTCGATCCACTACCCCACTAGGATATCCCGATATAAACGAATTAATACCTGTGTCGTATACAGAATATGTCATTGGATCACCATTATGTACGGCTATTCCAATAAATGAATCAGGATATTTTTCAGAAGTGCTTTTCAAATATACAGCTCCTCTCGGACACCATCCACACCAGGTCCCTGTTGCTTCTTCTGCTATCACTTTTTTCGGGGCTTTAAAAGACGCCAAGCTTACGTTACAAGCAATAGATTTAGAAGTCGAACCCGAACTAATGTTTAATGTGTATGCAACTGAATTTCCTATGGTGTTTATTGTAATTAAATCATCATATACAAATGAATATCTTGCTCCTGGCAAGATATTTAAGCCTGAATATAGTTTTGTATGAACCTGACCATTAAACGTATATTCTGCTTTAAACTGTGTTATTGTAGTTCCTGTATTCACTATTTCATTAATAATTCTAGACTGCCCTCCTGGGAAGAAATATTGATTTGGACTCGCTACAATTGAAAAATCAGTTGCTCCAACAAAAATATCATCAATAGCCAATACATATTTATTCGTACTATTATTTACAAAAGCAATATAGATTTTTGACCCGGCATATTTTGCAAGACTTATTTCATGGGTTGTAAAACTGTAAGACTCTTCTGGGATCATTAAAATGGCTGCATCGGTAAAATCTGATGGTTTATTACCGGTTGTCGAAATGCATACCTTGTATCCATCCAACAAAGAGAGGGAGCAAGCACGAGCTTTCCATACCAAGCTAGCTTGTGACGATTTAATCTCTATGGGTAATGTAGTAACAAGCCAATCGTTTGTAGTTCCTCCCGGCGAATAACTGGAGGTGCTTAATGCACAAGACTCCTTTCCAACCCAGGCATTGTAGGGTGCTGCAGTTCCAAAATACTGAGATACGTTTGACGTTGGGGTAAGTCCATCCATGTCATAGGTCGTGAAGTTTACTAATCCATTGCTAAAATCGTCAGAGAAATAAGTTTGTGCATTCACAATATACGAAATGCTAATTAATAGAGTAATTAAAATCTTTTTCATGATTTTTTTAGTTTTATAAAATAAATTTAATCTTTGTAATATTTTTAATAATCTTATATAGAAAACTTGTAAATGGTTTTTAAATTTTATTTTGTGTAATGTAAATGAGCATTTTTTCCGCTTGTGCATAACCAGAGTCTGCACAAAAACTACATATTATTCCATTTTTGTATCTGTTTTGTCATTTTTGTCCTCAAATAAGCTTCACATACGAAACTTTACTTTCAGTCGTCAATTCATTTGTAAGCAACCACATCTAGTGACTTTGTCCAATTTGAAATAAATACCGACTTTGATACCTATTACTACTAGGTTTACCTTAGAAGTTTGTGTGCTTTCTAACACACCATTGTAAACTCCATTAGGCTGAAAGATCTCTTTATTGCTCACTTTTATCACATTGTTCAACCCATAATTAATATAGCCTCCCACGTACAAATCAACGATGGACGATAAAGTATAGATGCTACCTAAATCAACTATGCCCATATAAGACGGATTTAAAGACAGCTTCCCTTTATAATCAATGGTATTTGTAGAAAAACCATGTTGTGGCATATGTTTCAATTCAACGTTCCATTGACTATAATAACCTGTACTGACTATTTCACCCCCAGTGTTTATATAACTAGTATTTATAGGAATCGAGATCTGGACTCCTGCTGATCCCAGAAGTCCAAACTTCTTACCAATTGAGCGCCTATACTGAAGGGCTAGTGGAATATTGAAAAACAACGCCTCTTGTTTCTCTTTCCAATTCTTATAGTTGGTACGAAAAACATAGGAATCTCCATCAGAATCAACATCCGGAACACTTGATAAGTAGTTAAGAGTTGACTCTGCATTGAACGACTGGAGTCCAATACCCGATTGTAGGCCCCAATTATGAGTAAAGAAGTAGCTATATCCAACATTCAAGGTGTAACCAAACTGTCCTTTTTGAGATCCATCATGTAAATTGTAGGAGAGCCCATGTAAACCACCACCTGCCGTTATACTAAGATATCCATTTTTTTTCTGAGCTTGCATTGTTATCCAAATTAGCAAGATTAATCCAATTATAATTTGTCTCTTCATGTTTCTCTTATTCTAACATTATACATACCCAAAGTTCAAGTGCTTGGATAAGTATATTTGTCGTTGTTATCCTACAACAATTATTTTAAATTGAGTTCTTTGCCCTTTTTCTGTCACGACACTGCCCAAATACATTCCAGCCATAGGAGGTAAACTAATTAAGTTTACATTTTCAACTTTAGTAGAGTGATAGACACAAATACCTTGTGTAGTATATACCGACAGGCTTGCCCCTTCCAAATCCTCAATCGAGAATCCGATCATTTTCACCGTACATATCTCACTTACTTTCAAAGGACTAGGATATGCATTTACTTTTTTAGCTTTTGAAGCAGTCAACACTTTATCACAGGAATAAACTGTCTTACCATCGGTGGTAGTCAATTTCAACGAATAAGAGCCATCCAGGATATGGTCATTGTAGAACTGTTCTGTTGCACCAGCTATAGCAACTCCATCTTTATACCATTGATAAGCAGTAAAGGTATTACTGCTGTTATCACACAATAATACATCGTCGAATTTTGGTATTATATAATCCGATGAAACTTTAATTGTGAATTGGAAGTTGTAAACAGAACTTTCTTTACCAAATTCAGATTTCATTTGCAATGTTCCGTGATACGTTCCATATTTTATTTTGGTTGGAAGTGTAAACGAAACAACACCATTTTCGCCAAATGAAATTAAATTGGTATAATTGACATTCTGCATACCTGCCGTCTGCGCTGCGGCATCAAAGTTTATTTTATACTGCGTTGGGGTTCCACTTAAAACTGAATATGCCAATTGCATATCAGTGCCTTCGCAACCGGGTGTTGGCGTAGATAATAGATTCAGCTTTATAGTTTCTAGTATGCGAGCTCCGGCAATTACATAATCTGCTGGTGCAATATAATTGTTAGCTGCACTACCAACTAAGGTGTAAATAACCCTTATCGTTTTGTTAACTCCAACAGTGGCATTATCATAATTTGCTGCTGCTGTTACTGCAATGTTACCTTCATCTCTTGCCACCACACCCGACAACGCTCCGACAGTTACTGTGGCCAAAGTGGTTCCATCGTAATCTTTATTAAGCGTTACGACAGGCTCTTTTATTGTCAAAATCTTTGCTGAGATACTACCGTTGACAGCTATGTATTGAATGTTATAATTACCCGTTACATCTGTATTACTGTTTTTGATGATTAATCCCGAAGCTGTCAATACACGTGTTCCAACGGTTGCATTATCGAAAGCTTGGGTTGGAGACACATTGATTAAATCGCCAGCTACCAGTGTGCCTACTATTGGTGTGCGAGTAGAAGCAGTAGTGCCATCATAGGTTTTAGTATCAGCTATAGCGGTTACACTTAAGCTAAACTTATTGATAGTGCCTGTAGCCGATGTGTAGCTAATATCATAGTTTCCTGTTACATCTGTACTACTGTTTTTAATGGTTAGCCCAGATGCGGTCAATACACGTATTCCAACAGTTGCATGATCGAATACTTGGGTTGGAGACACATTGATTAAATCGCCAGCTACCAGTGTGCCTACTATTGGTGTGAGAGTAGAAGCAGTCGTGCCATCATAGGTTTTGGTATCAATTCTTGCTGTAACCATCAATGCTTTTTTATTGACCGTTAGCTGTTGAGTGATATTCGGTGCTGCGGTATAAGTAGCATCCCCTGCTTGTGAAACCGTAATGGTAGCTATTCCTGCTCCTACAATGATTATGGTAGTACCTGAGACTGTCGCTACTGCTGAGTTATCACTGCTATAACTTAAACCCAGTCCCGAACTGGTAGTTGCAGTAAGATCATACGGTGCATCACCGTAAGTCTTAGTTGGCAGGGCAGAAAAAGTAATCGTCTGTGGATTCTTCACTGTGATACTAATGCTAGTAGCATAGAGGCCTCCACTGTTTGCAGCTGTTACCGTGTACATTGTAGCTGCACTCAACACAGTAGGGGTTCCGTTGATAGTACCCGTAGTTCTATCAAAACTTAAACCCGTGGGTAAAGTCGGACTGACGGTATAAATAAAACCGTCACTATCACCTCCTGCTGGTACTGCTCCACCAGTATTAGTAGGTATCAAAGCAGTGATAGGTATACCTACTGTATAGGTTAGTGGTGTGAGATAACTGATATGAGGGGCAATATCAAGAGTTGTAAACGTCATATCGCTGGCATTACTTGTTCCTCTTGAATTTACTCCGTTTACCCTGTAATGATAGGTAGTATTAGGTATTAAGCCTGTGAGAGTATAACTAACAGGCGTTGCAGAAGTTCCGGTAACCGTACTTACTAAAGTTTCCCTTGATCCATAACTTGTAGAGACCCCATATTCGAAGGAAACTGTTGTATTATAATTATTTGCATTTACACTACCATTTAGCATTGCAGCTGTAGCAGTAATATTGGTAGCCGCATCAGTAGTGACAGTAGGAGCCGATGAGTTTTGAGTCCACATTGCATACAAAGTCAGATTTGCACCTTGTGAATATGTACTGCCCACTGCATAACTTATTCCCGATCCATTGGCATTTGTATTCCAACCATCAAAGCTGTAGTCAGTATTATTTAATGTGCCTGGTCCAGCTATAGTTGTTGGCGTGCTGTATTTAATAATTTCAGGTGCATCTCCACTTGTATTATTATTCCCAATATAGGTTATAGAATAACCGTTGGCGGTATTTACATCAAATACTGGAGATAATGTTAGGTCTGAGGTCACTGAAAAAGTGTAGGGATTTGAAGTTGAGGCTATACCCGATCCACCCAGCATATAATCCCAACGAACAAAATGATAGCCTAAATCAGGAATGGCTGTTAGATTGACAGAACTTCCTGCTGCATAAACATCACCATATAATGTTCCTCCATTTACAGAACCATTGGTTGCTGCATTTACTTTCACCAGATACAGATTATCGGTAACTCCTTGAATTGCACCTATTGCCGGTGGATTACTTCTAGTTGTTCCTACCTGATCTATACTTATAAGTTCACTCGCCGTACTTGTTCCTTTCAAATCAACCCAAGAAGATGAGCTTGTATTATAATAAGCAATCGCAAGTGAAACATTATTATTATTTGCAAATCGGGTTTGAGTTCCTCTATTTTCTGGCTTAAGTACAAAACTACCCGTTTTTAATGCAGTTACAGTACATCCATTATAATTTTTTAAATAGGGTCTGAATACTTTTGCTGTTCCGATTTCAACACCTGTACCATCAGTTATGTTTGAAGAAGAACCTCCCGTAAAAATCGTATTATCACTTCCATCTGCTAAACCTGTATAATGTATATTACCAATCTTATCACTTGTTTCGGCTGGTAATGCAGCATGGTATATACAGTTGTATAAGCATACATTTCTTTGGTTCGAATATGCAATAATATCATCCAACTGATAAGAAGTCGGATTTGTAACATCTCCACCTGTTCGACTATAATTGTAAGCAAAAAGTGTATTTATCGCATAAACGGCCACTCCATTATTTCCAATTCCTCCACCCTTAGAATCTCCATAACAGACATTCCCGGTAACATTACTATTAAGAATACAAATCGTACCTCTATTATTAATTCCACCTCCAATCTCAGTACTTTGGTTGTTGGAAATAGTAGAGTTGTTGATATATAAGTAGCCCTGATTTTCACCTGCTCCACCACCACCTACGGAACTGGTTGATCTGTTTTCAGAAAAAGTACTATTTTCAATAAACATAATTCCTGAATTCAGAAATCCACCACCATATTGCGCAGCATTTCTATTAACAAGTAAATTATTTAAATAAGTCAAACCACGATTAACAATTCCACCTCCACCTCTGGAATTCTTTGAGTTGCTGACGACACATTCATTCATATGAAGTATTCCAATTGAATCAACATAAATTGCACCTTGTGAACCACCTCCTTTTATAGTCAGTGCATGAACAGTTACTTCAGAATTATCTGAAATAGTGAATACTCTAAATCCGGAGGCAGCAGTATTAAACCTTCCCATATCATCAAGACCTGGATTTGGAAGAGAAATAGTAAAACCATTTCCATTGATAGTAATGCTTTTACTAAGGATTTTTTCAGTAGTCACCACAATGTTGTTTGTAAGGATAATGACATCATTTGTAGTTGAACTGGCATATGCTGCATCAAATTCAGCTTCAGTACTAACCGTAAAGTTTGCGGCATTTGCTGAAACTCCGATGATTACTAATAAACAGACTAAAATGAATGTTTTTAGACATCTACAATTCATTTGCCGTTGTAAAATGGTTTTTTTCATTAATTTATCTATGTGAATTAGGAGAAGAAGCTCCTACGTTCTTTTTAGTATAAATGTATCTCATGAGTGTCTACTAAAAATTTCTATCTTGCTCCAAATGGTTAATTTTATAGTAGCGTATTCAAAGAAGTAGATTTTTAATCAACTAATTGATTTTCTTCCTAAGCGAGTTTTTAATGGTTTGACTTCTAGGTATTCAGGAGATAAATATGTAAATCACCACTCAAATACCAGCATTCATCCATATTACGGAAACGTCTGTAAACGACATGAATGCCATAGATCGATGTCTCTTTAAACGTATTGTGAGAGTAATATTCATTAAATTCTCTGAAAATTAAAAAAACGAATTCATCGAAAGTTTTCTTCTCCACGAATATCGCCATCACGGATATGTTCAAGTGATATATTCCAGCCCTGTTCACTTTCCATAAACTTAATATCATCCATCACTTGTCGACGTTTTACCCCAACTCCGATTCCATAACATTCCTAAATAGCGCATCTATCAAATCTTCTATATAATAAGTTCAACAATGGTTTCGAAAGCACCTATTTAAAGTTTGATAACATATCATTGAGTGTTTGTTGACACCAATTTGTCTGGAGCAAGTCTGAGCGAGGCTGTTATAAAAGCAAACTAAGAGATTAAAATCATAGTTGTCATTTTTTGGTATTCGCCTCTTTTCCATTGAGCCTTACATCCAAACCTATTAAAGCACGAAATTCTAATCGATTACGCGCAACACATAAACTAAGTGGAGTAATTCTAAAGGCACATTCTTTATTCCATGGAACGATTCGAATACCTGCAGCTAATAAGGCGCCACAATTAAAGGCATCCGAGTATTCGGACACATTAAACATTATATCTGACGACATTGCAGAATTAAACTCAGCACCTGTCCCCTTCAATGTTCTCGAATAACCGACAAATCCTCCAGCTGCTACATTTAATGAAATTTTCTTATAATAGATCAAATCATAATCTAAAGACAGTTTAAGACGCAGCGAATTGGTAACTTCATCGCGCAGATCCGTTTTCATCCCTTTCCAGGAGCTCCCGAATTCCAAAGCCGGTTGAAGTCTCAGTCGATCTTTCCAAATAACCCTTTTATAGCCAACCACAACAGTAGAAACATTGATGAATAATGGATCATCACCTGTTGACATTCCGGCACCCACATCATAACTCAACCAATTTTTTGACTGAGCACTGACCCAACAACTACCAATAAAACATTGTGCAATTATAGTTATAATAATGATTTTTCTTTTCATAGTCATTTTTGCATTAGTCTATAACAAATCTCTATATCCAATAAATAGCGTGTTGAAAACCTATTTATGAGCAAAAAAATGTTTAATAAAACTTTTTCTACAACATGAAATAATGCTTTAACAAACATCTTTATTGGAAAGTCCATTACTTCCAAAGAATATAGTATTTGTGCTCACAATGAAATCCTTTAGGCAAATTTTAATGAAAATACGAATTGAACTGAGATTTAAGTAGGCATGATTGACAAACCCCTATATACAAAACGTCAACAGAAGATATAGCAAATTTAGTTTTTTTGGGAAAAGCGAACAGCGATGAGTTATGACTCTCAACATTATGAATTAGCCCACAAGTTTTACAAACAAAGTGAGCGTGAGCATCAGTTTCTATATCATATCGCACACTTTCATTACTTACCTGAAATGATTGAACAGCCCCTTGCCTTATAAAGAAATCAAGAGAGTTATAGATGGTCATTCTCGATAAAGTAGGTATTGTTTTTCTTAACTCCATATAAATATCATCTACTGTAGGATGACATCTATTTTTTAATAAATAATCCATTATTGCTTCACGCTGTACTGTAGGTCTGATAGAAAACAAAAGCAGGTATATACGTGATTCTTTAATCGAGTTCATTTGCGTGATTTTTTTGTGCTTTTAAAAATATAATACTCTGAATATAATAAGTCATGTTGGCATTACTTACTCTCTATATAAAAAACAAACAACTTCAAATTTATAATAAAATAATAGTTAAAACACTAGCAACTCATTACTCCAATATGTATAATAAAGTTCTACAACCCATACAAAACATAAAAAAAATAGATTGCAAAGATACAAACTTAAAATACGGCTCACTTTATTTTCAAGGGTACAAAAAGGGTACAAGTCCACTCAAAGGACCTGGAAAAAATAAGCCCTTCTCCTACAAATATAAATACAGCAATGTGTACTTTCCAACGCATCATTCTATTTAACTAATATTTATGCTAAACGCAGTTGGCAAAGCTACATACCGGACAAACAAGAGATTTTCTTCGGGTCAATGATTAAATCTGCAATAAACACGACCAACACAAGGTCTCTTTTGATCAAAGGAAAGACCTGCAATTCAACTTTTTTATATTTTTTTAAAGATGTACCCCTAATGTACCCTCCATAAACATCCTAATAAGTAAAACACCCTCTACCTTTAGCGTATAATTTTGATATCGAAATCACAGATAAACCAAAGTAAAGAATAACAAAACATAGGTTAACTTTAAAAACAAACTAATTATGTAAGAAAGGAGAAAACGATTATGAAAAAAAATACACTCTTTATCATGGCATGTGTATGGCTAAGCACTAACCTTTATGCCGCAAAAGTTACCATCACCGGTACTACTGCCACTATTACAGAAGCCACTGCCGGTTGCCTTTCAAGCGCACTTACGCCTGAGCAACAAGAAGCAACTAAAGATCTAACTATCTCAGGTACTATTGATGCGACCGACTTTAAAACAATGAAAGATAAAATGTGGGCTTTGAAAACTATTGATTTAAAAAATGTATCAATAAGTGAGTATAACGGACCTAACGGTTCATGGTTTAGCGTCCTCCACTACGATAAAGATGTTCTACCCACCAGTGCTTTCAGTCGTACATCCATAGCAACTGTAACTATTCCTAGTTCGGTTACAAGTATTGGGGATGCTGCATTTTTAGCTTGCAAGTCATTAACAGTTGTAAATATTTCGAATTCGGTTACAAGTATTGGAGGTGATGCTTTTGGAAGCTGTACTGGTTTAACTAATATAACTATTCCAGGTTCGGTTACAAGAATTGGGAGTTCTGCATTTATGGGTTGCGAGCTATTAACAGTTTTAAATATTGGGAATTCGGTTAAAAGTATTGAGAAATATGCTTTCTATTATTGTAAATCCTTACCTGCTGTAACTATTCCTAGTTCGGTTACAAGTATTGGGGGCCAAGCTTTCGGTTCTTGCAGTAGCTTAACCAATATTACCATTCAAAATGCAGCTACAAATATAAACCCCATCGCTTTCATGGGTTGTACTGCTTTAAAGGATATGACTGTGACTATTAAAGAGGCCTCTCCCGGCAACCTTACAGGCGCACTTGCTGGTATAAGAGATCAAATTACGAATCTGATTATCTTAGGTACTATTGATGCGCGTGGCTTTAAGTCAATGAGAGATGAGATGCCCTCTTTGACAACTATTGATATAAGTGGAGTATCAATAAGTGGGTATGACGGATTTGAAGGTACAACCAGTAAGTACATCTATAAGAAAGATGAACTACCCATCTTTGCTTTCAATTCCAGGGTGAAAAGTGTAGCTTTACCAAATTCGGTTACAAGTATTGGGAATTATGCTTTCGATGGCTGTGCTAACTTAACGAATGTAACTATTCCAAGTTCAGTTAAAAGCATTGGAAGTTCTGCTTTTAAAAGCTGTACTGGTTTAACTAATATAACTATTCCAGGTTCGGTTACAAGAGTTGGAAGTAATGCTTTTATGGGCTGTACTGGCTTAAAGGCTGTAACTATACCATGCTTAGTTACAAGTATTCCGGATTCTACGTTTCTGGATTGCAAAAATTTAACTAATATAACTATCCAAGGTCCGGTTACAAGTATTGGGAATTATGCTTTCAGTGGCTGTTCAAGCTTAAAAGCTATAAATATTTCTAATACGATTACAAATATTGGAGAAAGAACTTTTGAGGGCTGTAAAGCCTTAACGGCTATAACCATTCCAAGTTCAGTTAAAGCTGTTAGGATATCTGCTTTCAGTGGCTGTATAGGCTTATCAGATATAACAATTTCAGCGAAACTAATAACTCTCGATAATGCTTTTCAGGGCTGTACTGGAATAAAAAACGTAAGTATTACAGATGCCACTGCCGGCTGCCTTTCTACAGCACTCACGGATGATCTAAAGAATCGGATTACAAACCTAACAGTCTCGGGGGCTATTGATCAGCGTGACATTCTTTTAATGAGAGATAAAATGAACTCATTGACAACAATTGATTTAAGCAATGCGTCAATAAGTGAATATAAAACATACAAAGAAGGGGAACTACCCTCACATTCTATCAATTACAAAGTGGAAAATGTCGCTTTGCCTAATAATATATTGAGAATAGAAGACTATGCTTTTTCCTATCGTAACCTAAAAAATATAACTATTCCAGGTTCAGTTACAAGTATTGGTAGAGAGGCTTTTTTCGGTTGTGGAGGCTTAACAAGTATTACTATTCCAACTTCGGTAAAAAGCATTGGAAGTAGGGCTTTTTTGGCCTGTATAGGCTTAAAGGCTGTAACCATTCCATGCTTAGTTACAAGTATTCCGGATTCTACGTTTCTGGATTGCAAAAGCTTAACCAATATAACTATCCAAGGTCCGGTTACAAGTATTGGGAATTATGCTTTCGATGGCTGTGCTAACTTAACGAATGTAACTATTCCAAGTTCAGTTAAAAGCATTGGAAGTTCTGCTTTTAAAAGCTGTACTGGTTTAACGAATATAACTATTCCAGGTTCGGTTACAAGAGTTGGAAGTAATGCTTTTATGGGCTGTACTGGCTTAAAGGCTGTAACTATACCATGCTTAGTTACAAGTATTCCGGATTCTACGTTTCTGGATTGCAAAAATTTAACCAATATAACTATCCAAGGTCCGGTTACAAGTATTGGGAATTATGCTTTCGATGGCTGTGCTAACTTAACGAATGTAACCATTCCAAATTCGATTAAAAGTATTGGGAATTGTGCTTTCCAAAATTGTAGAAACTTAAAAGCTGTATCTATCCCCGGTTCTGTCGAGACTATTGGTGATTTGGCATTCGCTAATTGCCCACAACTAGCGAATGCCAGCATAGAGAAGGGAGTTAAAACTATCGGGAAAAGTGCATTTGAAAATAGTGGTCTGACAGAAATAACTATTCCCGGGTCTGTAGAAGTCATTGTGGATAGGGCTTTTGCAAATTGTTCTAAATTACTAAAGGCTAACATAATAGATGGAGTTAGAATTATCGGTCATGAGGCATTTTTAAATTGTGGTTTGACAGAGGTTACTATTTCAAATGTAGCTAGCATTGAGAACTACACATTCAAGGATTGTAAAAATTTAACAACAGTAAACTATCCGAGTTGTAGAGAGGTTGGGATGGGGATGGCTGCTTTCAGTGGCTGTTCAAGCTTAAAAGCTATAAATATTTCTAATACGATTACAAATATTGGAGAAAGAACTTTTGAGGGATGTAGAGGCTTAACGGCTATAACTATTCCAAGTTCAGTTAAAACTGTTGGAATATCTGCTTTCAGTGGCTGTATAGGCTTATCAGATATAACAATTTCAGCGAAACTAATAACTCTCGATAATGCTTTTCAGGGCTGTACGGGATTAAAGAACGTAAGTATTACAGAGGCCACTGCCGGTTGCCTTTCTACGGTACTAACCCCTGACACTAAAAAAATGATTACAAACCTAATTATCGCGGGTACTATTGATGCGCGCGACTTTAAGGTAATGAGAGATGAAATGAGCTCTTTGACAGCTATTGATATAAGCAAGGTGTCAATAAGTGAGTATAACGGATCTATAGGTACATCTAGCAACTCCAACCCCTACAAGAAAAACGAACTACCCATCAGTGCCTTCGAAAATCATACAGGCTTAACAGCTATAACTATTCCTAGTTCGGTCACTAGCATTGGAGAAAGGGCTTTCTATGCCTGTAAGGGTTTAACTGGTATAAATATTCCTGAGTTGGTTACAAGTATTTCAGATAACACTTTTATGGGCTGTGTAAGCTTAAAAAATATATCCATTCCTAGTATTACAAGTATTGGGGTTCGTGCTTTTAGTGGCTGCACTAGCTTAACGAATGTGACTAATTTAAGTAATGTCAAAACAATAAAATCTGCGGCTTTTGAAGAATCAGGTTTAACGGATATAACTATTCCAGCATCGGTTAAAAGTATTTCGGATTACACTTTTAAGGGCTGTGTAAACTTAACGAAAATAATCTTTCAAGGCAAGATTACCAGTATTGAGGCGGGTGCTTTTCAAAACTGTGCTAGCTTAACGGATATATCTATTAAAGAATCGGTTACAAGTATTTCAGATAACACTTTTATGGGCTGTGTAAGCTTAAAAAATATATCCATTCCTAGTATTACAAGTATTGGGGTTCGTGCTTTTAGTGGCTGTACCAGCTTAACGAAAATGACTGATCTAAGTAAAGTCAAAACGATAAAATCTGCGGCTTTTGAAGAATGTACTAGCTTAACGGATGTATCTATTACAGCATCGGTTACAAGTATTGAGGCGAGTGCATTCAGTGGCTGTACTAGCTTAACGAATGTGAATGATCTAAATAAAGCATCTATTCAAAGCATTTCAGATTATACTTTTAAGGGCTGTGTAAGCTTACAAAAAATATCCATTCCAAGTAAGGTTACAAGTATTGGGGCAGGTGCTTTCAGTGGCTGTATTGGCTTAGAAAAAATATCCATTCCAAGTAAGATTACAAGTATTGGGGCAGGTGCTTTCAGTGGCTGTACTAGGTTACCGGATGTGACTAATCTAAATTTGGTTACAAACATCGGCACTTCTGCTTTCAGTGACTGTATTGGCTTAACAGCTCTTCCCACTCTAAGTTCGAATACAGTCATACCTGAGAAAGCTTTCAGTGGTTGTACAGGCTTAAAGACAGCAACTATCCCGGCTAAGGTTACAAACATCGGAGTGGCTGCTTTCAGTGGCTGTACTAGCTTAGTGAATGTGACTATTCCAAGTACAGTCACAAACATTATGGATTACGCTTTCGCTGATTGTAAGCTAAATACGATTTATTCCTACTCCACCACCCCACCAATACTACATTCGGAACTAGAAGGTAATATTGATGTTTATGTGCCTGTGAGTGCTGTAAGCACCTATAAAAGCAATAATTACTGGGGTCGTCCTGGGATTACTATTCATGGTTTATCTAAATCTCAGATGCCAAGTAAAGCACCGACACTTAATGACACAACTACTACTGCGAACTCAGCAGATAACGGCGTAGCCATTGTAGAAAACGATGCCCTTAGCTTATCTCAAAATGAGAACGGGATATTAGCCATTAACGGCATATCCAAAGAAGGAAACGGTGTGCTTACCGTATTTAAAAATGAGAACGGCGGAATAACCATTAATGGCATCAATTCTACTGGTGGCGGTACGGTAACTGTACGTGATATGGGTGGACGAGTGTTACAAACCAGTACTATCAACGGAACAAGTACAACCTTAAACAGAAACTTTGGTGCCGGCATTTATCTGGTAACCGTAAACGCACAAGGAAATACGATAACTAAGAAAGTGGTATTATAAAAAAAGTGACACCATTCTAATGTAAAAAGAATCTCCGGATTAAAATAATCTGATATAAACATAACCGGCAGCTAAAGACCAACTCTTTATCTGCCGGTTTTGTTTTTTACTCACCTGAGTTAGGGTATACAACACAATCTATTCTTTGGCAACTACACAAGGTTTCTTTTGATCAAGAAAAAGGGCCTCCAATTAAACATTTTTGTGTTTATTCTGAAGATGTACCCCTAATGTACCCTCCATAAACATCCTAATAAGTAAAACACCCTTTACCTTTAGCGTATAATTTTGGTATAAAAATCACAAATAAACCAAAGTAAAGAATAACAAAACATAGGTTAACTTTAAAAATAAACTAATTATGCAAGAAAGGAGAAAACAATTATGAAAAAAACCACACTCTTTATTATGGTATGTGTATGGCTAAGCACTAACCTTTATGCAGCGAAAGTTACCATCACTGGTACTACTGCCACTATTACAGAGACCACTGCCGGTTGTCTTTCAGGCACACTTACTCCTAAGCAAAAAAAAGTGATCACAAAACTGATTGTCTCAGGTGCTATTGATGCGACCGACTTTGCGACAATGAGAGATGAAATGACCTCTTTGACAACTATTGATATAAAAAACGTGTCAATAAGTGAGTATAAAGGGCTTAATGGTACAGAGGTTGAACAACCACCCCACACAGGAAATCCTTCGAGGGGGGGATGGAAAACCTTAACTACTTTCAGCTCCAGAGTGACGAGTGTCGCTTTACCTAGTTCATTATTATCTATAGGGGAAAATACCTTTAAAGATTGTGTCAACTTAAAGATTATAACTATTCAAAATTCAGTTAAAAGCATTGGGGCGGGTGCATTCTGTAATTGTACATCCTTAGCAGAGATAACTATTCCAAATTCGGTTACTAGTATTGGGGATGCTGCGTTTAGTGGATGTAAAGCCTTAAGAATCTTTCCTTCTCTAAATTCGGTTACAAATATTGGTGATTTCACTTTTTATGATTGCCAAAGTTTAACGACTATAACTATTCCAAGTTCGGTTACTAGCATTGGGAATAATGCGTTTAGTGGATGTACAGGCTTAAAGACTATAACTAATCAAAGTTCGGTTACTAGCATTGGGAACTCTGCTTTCAGTTGGTGTAAAAGCTTAAAAGCAATAACTATTTTAAGTTCTATTAAAAGAATAGAGTCTAATACGTTCAATGGCTGTACAGGCTTAACGACAGTAACTATTCCAGATTTGGTTACTAGTATTGGGGCAAGTGCTTTTCAAAGCTGTACTGGCTTAACGAATGTAACTATTCAAGGTCCGGTTACTTGCATTGAAAATGATGCGTTTAGTAAATGTATATCCTTAAAGGCTATAACTATTCCTAGTTCGGTTACTAGTATTGGGGCAGGTGCTTTTCAAAGCTGTACTGGTTTAACGAATGTAACTATTCAAGGTCAGGTTACTAGCATTGAATATAATGCGTTTAATGAATGTAAAGCTTTAAAGGCTATAACTATTCCTAGTTCGGTTACTAGTATTGGGGCAGGTGCTTTTCTAAGCTGTACTAGTTTAACTAATATAACCATTCCAAGTTTGGTTACTAGTATTGGGGCAGGTGCTTTTCTATGCTGTACTGGTTTAACTAATATAACTATTCAAGGTCAGGTTACTAGTATTGGAGCGGGTGCTTTTCAAAGCTGTACTGGTTTAACGGATATAACTATTCCAAGTTCGGTTACTAGCATTGGAAATGATGCGTTTAGTAAATGTACATCCTTTACAGAGGTAACTATTCCTGGTTCTGTTATATCTATTGGAAATCTTTTTAATGGTTGTTCTAAATTATCGAAAGTAACTCTTATAGACGGAATTAGAGAAATCGGGGTTGAGGCATTTAAGAAATTAGGATTGAAAGAAATAATGATTCCAGGCTCAGTTGAAAATATTGGCGAACAGTCATTTGCTGATTGTTCCAATTTATCGAATGTAACCCTTAATGAAGGGACTCAAGGTATCGGAAAGAGTGCTTTTGAAAATAGTGGCATAAAAAATATAACTATCCCGAGTTCTGTTACAAAAATGGAGGAAAGGGTTTTTGCTAAATGCAAGAGTTTATCAAAAGCAACCTTTAATAATGGGATTAAATATATCACTTACGAGACATTTATGGAATCTGGCTTGGAAGAGATTAACATTTCAGAATCCATTAAAACTATTAGCGATCGGGCTTTCGCTGGTTGTAAGAAATTAGAGAAGGTAACCCTTATGGATGGATTTAAAGAAATCAGGCTTGAGGCATTTAAGGAATCTGGGTTAACAGAAATAACGATTCCACGCTCAGTTAAGAATATTAGAGAAAGAACTTTTGCTGATTGTAAGAAATTAGAGAAGGTAACCCTTATGGATGGGATCGAGAGTATAGGAGATAGTGCGTTTGCCGGAAATAATTTTAAAAGTATAACAATTCCAGGATCAGTTAATACTATTAGCGAACGGGCTTTTGCTGATTGTAAGAAATTAGAGAAGGTATCCCTTATGGATGGAATTAAAAGTATAGGAGAATATGCGTTTACCGGAAGTGATTTGACAGACATTACTATCCCTGGATCTATTAAAATTCTTGGAGGAAAAGCTCTTGCTGGTTGTAAAAAATTATCGGTAATAACCCTTAAGGATGGCATTGAAAAAATTGAAAATCTAGCATTTCAAAACATTCTTCAAATTTATTCATACTCCAAAACTCCTACAACACTAAATGGTTGGTGGTTAACGAGACTCGAACCATTTGGCAAATATAAAGTGATTTATATTTTTGTACCGGTCGGCACTCTAAGTACTTATAAAAATTACTGGTGGAGCCAAGATAACATTATCTATTCTGAATTTACAGACATTATTAGCACAGACCCTATATCACCAAATGATATACCCTATATACCTAATTTTACAATGCCCTTTATAAACGTGGGCTATTTGGCACCCGCATATAAAGATAATTCAACTACTGCGGGGAACAGCACCTTAGAAAACGATGCCCTTAGCTTATCTCAAAATGAGAACAGCATATTAGCCATTAACGGCATATCCAAAGAAGGAAACGGGGTGCTTACCGTATTTAAAAATGAGAACGGCGGAATAACCATTAATGGCATCAACCCTGCTGGTGGCGGAACAGTAACTGTACGTGATATGGGTGGACGAGTGTTACAAACTAGTACTATCACCGGAACAAGAACAACCTTAAACAGAAACTTTGGTGCCGGCATTTATCTGGTAACCGTAAACACACAAGGAAATGCGATAACTAAAAAGATAGTATTATAAAAAAAGAGACACTATCCCAAGGTAAAAAAAAGAATCTCCGGATTAAAATAATCTGATATAAACATAACCGGCAGCTAAAGACCAAATCTTTATCTGCCGATTTTATTTTCTACCCACCTAAGTTAGGGATTACACCATCTATTCTACACCAACTACACAAGGTTTCTTTTGATCAAGAAAAAAAGAACCAGCAATTAAACTTTTTTGTGTTTTTTCAATGATGTACCCCCAATGTACCCCCCATAAACATTCTAATAAGTAAAAGGTGGACTATTTTTGTATATAAACTTTAATTTAAGACAGACAAGAAAACTAAATAAATAAAACTAATATCAAAAAACAATTTTAAAAGAAAGGAAAAAGATTATGAAAAGAAGATTACTATTTATCATGGCATGTGTATGGCTAAGCACTAACCTGTATGCAGCGAAAGTTACCATTACCGGTACTACAGCCACTATTACAGAGGCCACTGCCGGTTGCCTTTCAAGCTCACTTACGGCTAAGCAAAAAGGAATGATCACAAAACTGATTGTCTCAGGTGCTATTGACCCGACCGACTTTAAAACAATGAAAATGGAAATGAACTCTTTGACAACTATTGATATAAGTGGAGTATCAATAAGTGAGTATAAAGGACCTAACGGTACATCCCAACATTATGTTGATCACCCAAACTACAATAAGGATGAAATACCCGATAATGCATTTAATTCCAGAGTAAAGAGTGTCTCTTTACCAAATCATCTATTATCTATTGGTTCTTATGCATTTGGCACATGCTCAAATTTAACAACTATATCTATCCCAAATTCAGTTACAAGTTTTGGAGCTTGTTCTTTTGACAGATGTTCAAGTTTAACAGCTATAACTATCCCACCTTCGGTTACAAATATGGGAAGATACACTTTTTTAGACTGTAGAAACCTAAAAACTGTAACTATTCAAAGCCAAGTTACAAGCATAGGTGATCATCTTTTTTGGGGGTGCAAAAGCCTAGCAAATTTAACTATACCAGGTTCAGTTAAATATATTGAGGAAGGGGCTTTTAGCGAGTGTACAAGTTTAAAGACTCTTACTATTCCAAATTCAGTTGAAAGTATTGGGAAGTATGCCTTTAATGGCTGTACAAGTTTAATGGCTATAACTATTCCACCTTCGGTTAAGAGTATTGGAAGTGGTGCTTTTCAGGACTGTAAAAGTATTAATAAAATAGTTATTCCAGAATTGGTTACATGTATTGAAAATTACATTTTTAAGGGCTGCACAAGCTTAGCGTCTGTCCAGATGCCTTATTATTTAGTTACAAGTATTGGAACTAAAGCTTTTCAGGGCTGCACAAGCTTAGCGTCTTTCAATATCCCTTATTATGTTACAAGTATTGGAAGTAATGCTTTTCAGGGCTGCACAAGCTTAACGAGTGTCAGAATCCTAAATCCAGTTACAGCCATTAACGATTCGACTTTTGCTAATTGTTCAAAATTAGTGAATGCTTACATAGTAAATGGAGTTAAGGAGATCGGGAAATACGCGTTTTACAAAAGCGGATTGGAAAAAATAGATATCCCAGGTTCAGTTTTACATATTAAAGATTATGCTTTTGCAGGTTGTAGCAAATTAAATATTATGAAACTTAATAATGGGACTAAAGAAATTGCGGAAGGTGCTTTTCAAGAAACACCTTTGAATGAAATAACTATCCCAAATTCAGTTACAGATATTGGGTCATATGCTTTTTATCATTGTGGCAAAAAGAAATCAAAATACGAAAAGAATTCAGTATCCAAAATAAACATCCCGGGTTCAGTCTCTGTAATTCTCGCAGGGACTTTTGATGATACAAATTGTGAGGTTCTAATCCTTGGGGATGGGATTAAGTCTATTGAAAGTAATGCGTTTGAAGAAGTGTCATTCATTTATTCGTACTCTATATCTCCACCAATTCTGGGAGAGGGCTTCAAATTTTCAATTAATTTTGGTTTCCCATCTGGAATTATCATAGTGCCAGACATAGCAGTAAGTGCCTATCAAAATGCAAGATACTGGGGGTTGGGTACTTGGATTGATTCTATGGAACACGGCACATTAAACGGAATCCCATGGAGCGAATGGTTTGGGGATTATTATAAGGCACCGGCATTTAAAGACAACACAACTACTGCAGCGAACAGCACCTTAGAAAACGCTGCCCTTAGCCTATCTCAAAATGAGAACGGTATATTAGCCATTAACGGCATATCCAAAGAAGGAAACGGGGTGCTTACCGTATTTAAAAATGAGAACGGCGGAATAACCATTAATGGCATCAACCCTGCTGGTGGTGGTACGGTAACTGTACGTGATATGGGTGGACGAGTGTTACAAACTACTACTATCACTGGAACAAGTACAACGTTTAACAGAAAGTTTGGTGCCGGCATTTATCTGGTAACTGTAAACACACAAGGAAATACGATAACAAAGAAAGTAGTATTATAAAAAAAAGTGATATCATTCTAATGTAAAAAGAATCTCCGGATTAATATAATCTGACATAAACAGAATCGGTAGCTAAAGACCAAATCTTTATCTGCCGATTTTGTTTTTTTATCTCTACTATGCTATAATAGAACAAAAAAATGATTTTGAAACAAAAAAACAATAAGTAAATGCCTATTGGTATTTTAAAATCCAGAAATCAACAATAATGTTTTTAAGCATTATTCTGATTGTAAATATTTGTGATTTTTGTGGTTGAAATAACTCGTTTATATTTAAAACACAAATATAATAAGGTTGGACTTTAAAAGTCGGATTTTAAACCGAAAACCGTAAAAAAAACTCAAAATATTCGAAAATTATGGATATTGACCTTTATTTTGAAAATTTAAATAATTTTGGGCTTACACCCAAAGCATGTGCTTTGCAAACAAAAAAAATCTATAGTACTGATTACTAAGTAGCATAAAATATTTAAAGTCGCATTTCTAAATTTGACCTCTCCCAACTAAGAGGATATCCGTCAGGCTGACGGACGGGTGAGGTATTTTTTGCTTATCTTTTTGGGGACAAGACAATAAGTAAGTCAGGGGTTGGCATGAAAGCCCCGATAAATGAGAAAAACATTTTCCAAATAAATTCATGTTTAATGCTATATATTTATGGAAGTCATCTATTATAGTATTGTTGCAAAATTGAAGAGAGCATTGGACGAAAAAAACTGTAAAAAAAGACATTCTTAGAATTGCCATTTAACACAAGAGCCAAGTGCTGCCCTCCTATAAAATATGAAGAATTTAAAGGTATCTTATTATCAGAAAAATTACCGCAGAAATAATAAAACTCGTAATCCTTTGCTTTATGCATTATGACAGATGGAAAAATAGCCGGAATTCCGTTTTTATTTAAAAACTGTCGTCCACTTTCATTTACCAATAATTCATAAGCAGATATAGCATGATTCCCTGAATCGGCAATTTGAATAATATCAAACCAATCCAAATAAGGCATCTTTTTCTGCATTCCTAAGCGAGTACTGCCATAAGCTAGAGTATGGATGAGCGGCACGGGATCGATTAAATCTTTTTTTCCGTCAAGCACCTCTATTGTTCCATCCTTGTTTACAAATACAATACCGGAATGGCTGAAAGGCCATTTCCCGCAATGTTGCTTCTTATAATCGATAAATAGCCATTGGGGAAGTTCTGAATTTACAGTATCCAACGATGCAAAATAGCGACCAACCCATCCACTCCAACGTATTCCAAATTCATTTTCAAAGTCACGTCTAACGTTTATATTAGTAGACAAAGTAAAATTAAATTCTGTAAAGATAAGCTTTCTGTTTTTCTTCATTTCCTTTAAAAAACACATGTCTTTCTCAGTCATACCTCTCTGGGTAAAACCCGAACGTTTGGCTACATTGGCAGCAACCCCAGAAGTACCGACATAATATGTAACATCAATGTTTGAGGCTATATGTTGAATGTCTTTTTCAGACATATTCTGGAAATCCTTAACTCTATATTGATTATTTTTTAACGGGAAAAGTCCTAAATAGTCTTTACGGCCATTGTACATCAGTCCATTTTTCCGAACATATCTATCATGTGACAATATCCAAAACAGAGGTTGCCTTTCTTGTCCATCAGTAGTTAATCCTGTTTTATCAATGGCAAGTACTACCATTGGTTTCTTTGGAACAAACCACCACGCAACTCTCATCCCCACAAGCAGTGCTAAGGGAGACAGGAGTAAAACAATTATAGTCCACTTTCGTATCTTTTGCATATTCAATCGTTTAAAACCGTCTTTGATACGAGACAGATACTCCAATTTGATTTCCTTTTTGTCCTACTCTATATTCCTGATTAGACAAAGAAGCAGTGATAGAAACGATATTCATTTTCTTTATGCTGCGCTTATACCCAAGAGAGAGACCTTTTGAAATCAACTTATAAATTGAATTATTATAAGCAAGAGCGACATTTGCATCATCCGGCGAAATTCCATAGCTTAAACTTATGTTCAGGTAATCATCTGCACTTCCAATGTAATAACGGGATATGGCTGTATATGAATGTGAGATATTATTCTCTCCGGGCACCAATGTTAACCTTCCACTAAACCAAAAGTTTTTGTAGTATTTAGAGATACTGCCCACATATATCCATGTAGAACTGCCAAATTTCAAATATCTGAATCCAAGTTCTGCCTCAAAACTATTGGGTAATGTTGCGTATAAAGAGGTGCCGAAACGGTAATGGGGAAATACGGATGACACATCTGATATGCCCACATTTGTATATGCATACAAACCTTTGCAAATCCGGGGGTAAGCATCAATCTCAGCCTGTAAGGCACTATTTCCAAAACGGGTTCCATAGTTCACACGCCCTGTTATAGATCCTAACGGGGTGTATCTCGCATATTCAACATTTCTAATCTGCCATGGAGATTTATGTAAATAATCACCATAACCACCATCAAACCAAGTAAGATCATATCCCACACTTGCTTTATTGAGGGAGGCGGCGTCGTTTATATCAAGCATCAACGATCTTACAGTTGTGTTAGCTGGATCCTTTTGCAATATCGTTGTTGCAATCTGATATGCCTCAATAAATTTCTTATCAGATTTGAGAATTTTTATTTTTTTTAACAACAATTCTTTTGATTCCGGATGATATTGTAAACCTTGATTACAATAGTCTAAAGCTGCTGAAGAATTGTTATTCCAATACTCTAGGTCGGTTATAGCGGCCGATGCATCCTCAAACCCGGGTTCACTTCTTAGTACGGACAAAAATTCTATTCTGGCACTATCCGCTTTATCTGTCCATGTATAAATCCGTCCAAGAAAAACCTGTATATCACTATAATTGGGACTTTTCGTTAAGGCCAGATGACAGAACTGTACAGCCAAGGGATAGTTTTTTTTATTAAATGCAGTTTCTCTCGCCAGTTGAAACAATGAATCGGAACTGAGATTCTCTTGCGCGTTAGTTGCAGAAGTACTACACAAGTAAAGTAGATAAATAACTAATATATAGAGTCTTTTTCCGTTCATGTCAACAATTAATGATTTCATCAGTAAATAGAATTAAAATTAGATGTTATTGTTTTGTAGCTAACAAAATAAACG
>Ga0302288_1000330_pt1 | contig 40038 bp, 32 predicted proteins | sample III_Fen_N1_1_FD_194549 | JGI IMG/M metagenome (GOLD analysis project Ga0302288, IMG submission 194549) | Peat permafrost microbial communities from Stordalen Mire near Abisko, Sweden - III_Fen_N1_1 | ecosystem: Environmental > Terrestrial > Soil > Wetlands > Permafrost | place: Sweden: Abisko...
AACCCCAACGCCGTAAACCTGTACTGTTCGGCCCCTGCCAACCGGTTCAACCTGGTCATGGGTTCTCAGGCTACGTATTATTCCGAACCGGACACTGATAGGGCCTCCGGTTGTATCCGCGATAGTGAGCACGCTTACACCAAGGATGGAGGGTTGGCTATATTGAAGGGCAACATCGCCTTAGACGGCTGTGTGGTCAAGACAGCCGGTGTGGATGAGCATTTGTGGCATTTCAACGGTACCGCGAAGGTTTACGACTCACAGGATGCAGCCTGTGAAGGCATTCTGAAAGGTGAGGTGAAAGCCGGGCACATAGTGGTTATCACGCACGAAGGCCCCAAGGGTGGGCCGGGTATGCAGGAAATGTTATACCCTACCTCCTATTTGAAAGCAAAACATTTGGGCAAAGAATGCGCCCTCATTACTGACGGACGTTTTTCCGGAGGAACATCCGGTCTTTCTATCGGACACGTTTCACCGGAAGCAGCAGCCGGCGGTGCAATCGGGTTGGTAAAGGATGGTGATGCCATCGACATCAACATACCGGAGCGCAGCATCAATGTCCTGGTAGATGAAAAAACGCTGGAAGCCCGTCGAAATCAGGAATTGGCTCGTGGCAAGGCTGCTTTTTCGGCTCCCGTACGTCAACGCCTTATTCCAGCTTCACTGAAAGCCTATGCATTCATGGTCAGTTCGGCCGATAAGGGTGCTGTTCGACTCATTGATTGATTTTTATATGGAAAAGAAAAAAATAAAAGGCGCAGAAGCGCTGATGTTATCCCTGATTGAGGAAAAGGTGGACACGGTGTTCGGCTATCCTGGCGGATCCATCATCTCCGTTTTTGACGCGTTGTACTCTTACCGCGATACCATTCGTCAGATACTGACCCGCCACGAACAGGGTGCCATCCATGCCGCTCAAGGTTTCGCCCGTGTTACCGGTGAACCGGGTGTGGTGATTGTCACCTCCGGTCCCGGAGCCACCAATGTTATCACCGGATTGGCCGATGCCATGCTGGACAGCACGCCGCTGGTTGTGATTGCCGGCCAAGTGAGCAGTCCCTTGCTGGGATCGGACGCTTTTCAGGAAACCGATGTCGTGGGATTATCCCTGCCTGTGACCAAGTGGAGTTATCAAATACGGACAGCTGCCGACATTCCCTGGGCAGTGGCTAGGGCCTTTTACATCGCCAGCGAGGGTCGTCCCGGCCCTGTTGTGCTGGATTTCACGAAGGACGCCCAAAACGAATTGATGGAATTCTCGTACGAGAAATGTACTTTTATTCGAAGCTACCAACCCTATCCCGACTTGAAGGTCTCAGCGGTTGAACAAGCTGCCGCCCTTATCAATGCAGCCAAACGCCCTATGGCACTCATCGGACAAGGAGTGATTTTGGGTGAAGCGGAGGAAGAACTGAAAGACTTCCTGACCAAAGCGAATATACCCGCCGGTGCGACCTTGTTGGGACTACCGGCGTTGTCCGCTGATTTCCCCCTGATGAAAGGCATGTTGGGCATGCACGGAAATGTGGGACCCAACAGAAAGACAGCTGAATGTGACGTATTGATTGCTATCGGGATGCGTTTTGATGACCGCGTTACGGGTGACTTAAAGACGTATGCCAAGCAAGCCAAGGTCATTCATCTGGATATCGATACTTCAGAAATAAACAAAAATGTCAAAGTAAATGTGGCGGTCCTGGCCAACGTCAAGGAAAGCCTGCCTGCACTGACCGCCTTGTTGGAACCGGCTAGTCATGCCGACTGGGTGGAAAGCTTCACTGCTCACGAACAAGAGGAGTGGCAACGCGTCATTGAACCCGAAATTCATCCTGCAGCCGGCCCCATCACCATGGGTGAGGTGATCCACTTGGTTTCAGAAATGGCATCACCCACTGCCGTGTTGGCTACCGATGTGGGTCAAAATCAAATGATGGCGTGTCGTTATTTCAAACTGAAAAGCAAACGGAGCTTAGTGACTTCGGGTGGGCTTGGAACTATGGGTTTTGGCCTTCCGGCCGCCATCGGTGCCGCTTTTGGCGCACCCGAACGGCAAGTTTGTCTGTTCACCGGCGACGGAGGCATTCAAATGACCATTCAGGAACTGGGCACCATCATGGAATACAACATTCCGGTCAAAATCGTCATCTTAAACAATAAGTTCTTGGGCATGGTTCGTCAGTGGCAAGAATTGTTTTATCGTGAACGGTATTCGTCCACACCCATGAAAAGTCCTGATTTCACGTTGGTGGCCAAGGCCTACTCCATTGCCGCAAACAAGGTGGTCAACCGTGAGGAACTGAAGGATGCCATTCAGAAAATGCTAGAACATAAAGGCCCCTATCTGCTTGATGTGCAGGTGGAGGAAAATGGTATGGTATATCCCATGATTCCGGCCGGAACGAATGTGGATAACCTAATTTTAGGAGATTGAGCAGATGGAAAAGACACTTTATACTGTAACCGTTTATACCGAAAATATGGTGGGTCTGCTTAATCAGATTGCCATCATTTTCACGAGGAGACACATCAACATTGAAAGTCTCACTGTGTCGAAATCATCGTTGCCGGGAATTCATAAGTTCACCATTTCGGTAGAGACGGATAAGGAGTTGATTGTGAAGGTGGTCAAACAGATTGAGAAACGCATCGATGTGTTGAAAGCCTTTCTGTATACCGATAACGAAATTATTTTCGAGGAAGTGGCTCTCTACAAGATTCCGACCGATTCATTGCTGGACAATCCCGAAATAGAGAACCTATTGAGAACCTACAACGCACGGATAGTGGAAGTTAATCGCAGTTTTGCCGCGATTGAAATTTCAGGTTCAGCCGACGTGATTCAGGGTCTGTTTGACGAACTCAACAAATACAAAGTGTTGCAGTTTGTCCGTTCCGGCCGTGTCGCCATTACCCGTTCCACCCAAGAACGATTGAGTGACTTTTTGGACGAGATGGAGAGTAAACGGGCGAAAGCACTGGAAGAATGCAAAAAGTAGCCACTTATACGTATCAGGTACAACCCCTGGATGTCGATTTCAGCGATCGGATTCGATTGGCCCAATTGCTGGGCTATTTGCTTCACGCAGCCGGTATGAACGCCAGGGAAAACGGATTTGGAAGCGATGCCTTGTTGGAAAACGACAGGGCATGGGTGGCTTCTCGTTTGGCCATGGAAGTATCGCATTTTCCAAAAGCCCACGAGGGGTTTAAAATTGAAACCTGGATTGAGGACTTTGGGCGTGTGTTTACTACCCGTAATTTTAAGTTATATTGCGAAGACGGCTCACAGATGGGAGCGGGCTCCAGTGTTTGGTGCATGATCGACATGAACGCCCGTAAAGCCATCGATTTGGGTGAGGCAGATTATTCGGCTTTTGTCACCGGTATTCCCTCGCTGATAAACAAACCGGCCCGCATTCCGGCGTTGGTGGGAGAATCGGTTTCACGCCACAGGGTGAAGTACAGCGACCTTGATTTCAACAGGCATACCAACAGTATAAAATACCTCGAATGGATGGTTGACTTGTTTCCGCTCGATTTGTTCGTACATACACAGGTGCATCGTCTCGACATCAATTTCATCAATGAAGCGGTGTACGGTGAAACGGTGGAAATCCTGCGTCAGCAAACAAATCCTGAAAGTTGTACATTTGAGATGCGTCGGGGAACCGACGTGGTTTGCAGGGCAAAAATGGCATTTGAAAGACCGTTCGATTTGACGGCATATAAATAATTTGTAATTTTGTAGCGTAAAAAAGTAGAGAAATAACGCATTTAGTCCGATAAATCAAATAAAACAATGGCAGTAATGAATTTTGGCGGTGTTGACGAGAACGTCGTTACCCGCGAAGAGTTTCCGCTTGAAAAGGCACGTGAAGTGATGAAAGATGAAGTAATCGCGGTAATCGGTTACGGTGTGCAAGGTCCTGGACAATCCATGAACCTACGCGACAATGGGTTCAATGTCATTATTGGCCAACGCAAGGGTGGCAAGACTTGGGACAAGGCTGTTGCTGACGGTTGGGTGCCGGGTGTAACGTTGTTTGACATCGAGGAAGCCTGCCAACGGGGTACTATTATTCAATACCTTCTTTCCGATGCAGCTCAAATTGAGGTGTGGCCTCGCATCAAGCCGTATCTGACCAAAGGTAAGGCACTTTATTTCTCACACGGATTTGCCATCACCTACAAGGAACGCACCAATATTGTTCCTCCTGCCGATGTGGATGTAATCTTGGTTGCTCCGAAAGGATCGGGCACCTCGTTGCGTACCATGTTCTTGGAAGGTCGCGGTTTGAATTCTTCCTATGCCATCTTCCAGGATGCTACCGGTCGCGCTTTTGAACGCGTGGTTGCCCTCGGTATCGGCGTTGGTTCAGGTTATTTGTTTGAAACCACCTTCAAACGTGAAGTTTATTCCGACTTGACCGGCGAACGCGGAACCCTGATGGGCGCTATCCAAGGCCTGTTGCTGGCTCAATTCGAAGTGCTGCGTTCCAACGGTCACAGCCCCTCGGAAGCGTTCAACGAAACGGTTGAAGAGTTGACTCAATCGCTCATGCCCTTGTTCGCCAAGAACGGTATGGACTGGATGTACGCCAATTGTTCCACTACCGCCCAACGTGGCGCGTTGGATTGGATGGGCCCTTTCCACGATGCTTCCAAGCCCGTTTTTGAGAAATTGTATGCTGAAGTAGCCTGCGGAAATGAAGCACAACGTTCCATCGATTCAAATTCTAAGGTTGACTACAGAGAAAAACTGGAGGTGGAACTGAAAGCCCTGCGTGAAAGCGAAATGTGGCGCACAGGAGCTGTTGTACGCAAATTGCGTCCGGAAAACAGCTAAGAAATCTCGTTTTGTTAGCTAACCCTGCCACAAAGCAGCTGGGAATAGGCTCACGAAAAGTAAAAAGGGGCATCTTCAACGTGAAAACGGAAGATGCCCTTTTTTCGTAAACAAACAATTGACTGCCCGCGGTTGTTACTAGCTGATGCACGAATTAAACCAAAAATAAGATGAAACAAATGATGATGGCTTTTGTCGCTCTATTTTCGTTTGCGGGTTGCGCAAACATCCCCAAAGGAGTTGTAGCCGTTTCGAATTTTGATGCAGGTAAGTATGTAGGAAAATGGTATGAAATTGCTCGATTTGATTTTCGCTTTGAGCGAAACCTGAGTAACACAACGGCTGAGTATAGCTTTAACAAAAACGGCACCATTCGGGTGGAAAATCGTGGCTACGATACGATAAAGAACACATGGAAATCGGCGGTAGGGAAGGCAAAACTCGTGGGAAAATCGGGAGAGGCCATGTTGAAAGTATCCTTTTTTGGCCCATTTTATGCCGGCTACAATGTTATTGCATTGGATTCAGATTACCAGACCGCCTTGGTTGCCGGAGATCATTTCACCTATCTGTGGATATTGTCGCGCACGAAAACAATCGATGAGGCCACCAAACAGAAATACCTGAAAGTGGCTGAAGCATACGGATTTGAAACCAAAAATCTGATTTGGGTGAAACAAGACAACTAAAACCAACCGGTTAACAAGCCTCTTCTGTGATGTAATAAAGTGAATGAAACACAGTATTTATCGGAATGAAACACAACTGTAACGACACATGCGTTCTTTTGTATCCGTAACAATACGATTCATCACATGAAAATGAAACACCTTTTTTTGTTGGGCACCGGAATACTATCCGTGTTAGCCTCAAACTTGTCCGCTCAAGAAAGCGAAGTTAGTGCGTTGTCCAGTGCAGTAGAAACCCTACAGTCGGACAATGATGTGGCCAAACGCCTGAAAATTTCGGGCTACGTACAGGCACAGTACCAAGTGGCTGATACGGCCGGTGTCTCCAGTATGGCGGGAGGCAATTTCGGCACCGGCATTGACAACCGCTTCTCTGTTCGCAGGGGCCGCGTGAAAGTAGCCTACACCTACGAAAATGCGTTGGCTGTGATGCAATTTGACATCACCGAAAAAGGCCTTGGCATCAAGGACGCCTACCTGAGTCTGACCGAGCCATGGTTGAACGCGCTGACATTGACCGGTGGTGTGTTTAATCGTCCCTTTGGTTACGAGATTGAGTATTCGTCCAGCAGCCGTGAAACACCGGAACGTTCCAGGATGTTTCAGACCTTGTTTCCGGGTGAACGCGATTTGGGAGCCAAATTGACCCTACAAGCTCCCAAGACCTCCAACTGGAATTTTCTAAAACTAGACCTCGGCCTGTTGTGCGGCAACGGTACCAATGTGGAAACCGATAACTATAAAGATTTTGTTGCGCACCTCACCGCAAACAAGGTATCAAAAGACGAACGGTTGAAATGGGGAATTGGTGCTTCGTACTACAACGGCGGGTTTGCTGCTACGACCAACCGTTTGTACACCACCCAAACCGTGAGCGGCATCAAAGCCTTTGTTCCCGAAACAGTCAACAAGAACGACAAACTTAAACGGGAATACGTGGGCTTGGAAGGACAAATCGGTTACGACTGGGCCTTGGGTATCACCCAAGTGAAGGCTGAATATCTAACAGGAACGCAACCGGCCACCGCTTCCAGCAGCTCAAGCCTAACGGCAGCCAACGTCAGTTCAACTTCCACAGCCGACATTACTACCGGAAAAGTAACCACGAGCAATGTAGGCGTGGATGCATACAGCCGCACATTCAGCGGTTATTACGTCTATTTGATTCAAGACATCCTGCAATCGCCTTTTCAAGCCGTGGTTAAGTACGATGTGTACGACCCGAACACCCATGTGGCCGGAAATCAGATAGGCACAACGCCGTTGACAGGCATAGCAACCGGAGCAACCGACATCAAATACGCCACGCTGGGGGTTGGATTAAATTACCGCTTTAACAGCAACGTGAAAATCATGGCTTATTATGACATGGTTAAGAACGAAACCACCACGAACATAAAGAAAGCAAGCACCTTGGCCGACCTGTCAGCCGATCGTAAAGACAATGTATTTACGCTTAGGGTTCAGTACAAGTTTTAAAACGTGTACAAACTGTAAGAGGTTTGTAACAAATGTGAAATATTGGAATAGTTACTTTGAATGTGTAATAAAGAGAACAATATGAAAAAATCAGTAGTGACACTATTTCTGGCTATCAGTTTGTTGATACCGGTTGTGACAAATGCTCAAAAAGTGGTGTGCAAGATCAAGGGTAGCGATACCTGTCTGCCATTATCTCAACGCTTTGCCGAAATTTATAACAAGAATAACGCAGGTTCAGGTATTTCCGTAGTAGGAGGTGGTTCCGGTGTGGGAATTGCCGCGTTGCTTAGTGGTACCACCGATATTGCTCAATCTTCCCGTAAAATGAAGATGGACGAGAAACTGAAACTTCAAGAAGGTGGAAAGTCGGTCAAGGAAGTGATTATAGCTTACGATGCTCTGGCTATCATTGTTCATCCGAGCAATCCCGTGAGTCAGCTCACCCGCGAGCAATTGGAAGGCATCTTTACCGGCAAGTTGACCAACTGGAAAGACGTTGGTGGACCCGACCTGAAGATCATCGTATATTCCCGTGAAACCAGTTCGGGAACGTATGATTTCATTAAGGAACATGTGATGAACAAAAAGAATTTTACGGCTTCGGCCTTGATGATGGCCGCTACCGGTGCCGTTGTGCAATCGGTCAGCCAGACAAAAGGAGCCATCGGGTATGTAGGCTTGGCCTATGTTGAAAAGGAAGTTAAAGCCTTGAAGGTTTCTTACGACAAAGGAAAGACGTATGTGGCACCCAATGTTTCAACTGCCATGTCGAGAAAGTATCCCGTAACTAGACCGTTGTATTATTACTTCACAAACACTGTTGAGGCAAAAGTGAAACCGCTTGTGTCATTTATCCTCTCCAAAGACGGTCAGAATATTGTACTGGCTGAAGGATTCGTCCCCCTCTCATAACGGTAACCGATGAAGTTTAGAAAGGCCATAGAGAAATTTTCCGAAAGCATCTTGTTTGCCAGCAGTACGGTGACCACCATCGCCGTACTGTTTATTGTTTTCTTCCTGTTCAAGTCGGGGATGGGATTATTTAGCGCTTCGCCCCTTGAAGATGGATACGCACTTGCCGTGAATGCGTCCAACCCGGTTAAGCAATTAACCTCAAGACAGATCAAGGATATTTTCAACGGCGACGTCACCAACTGGAAGGAAGTGGGTGGGAGCGATGACGCAATTCAGCTTTTTACCATAGACGAGCTTTCTTCCAACTATACGGAAGAACAACTCGGTGCAAGTTTAGAGCACATTCCGGCCTGCGTCAACGATTACGTTTCTAAGAACAAGGGAGTCTTTGCTTTTTTTGAAAAGCGATTTTTAGACAAATCCTTTTCAGGCCGTATGGTTAAGGTGCCGAATATTACCCTTGCCGAATTCCTGAACGGTAGGGAGTGGTATCCCACTGCTACTCCAGTAGCGCAGTTTGGCGTGTTGCCCTTGATTCTGGGAACCCTGTGGGTTACGTTCCTGGCCATTTTGATCGCTATACCTGTTGGGCTGATTACCGCCATCTACCTGGCCGAAATTGCCGGAGACCGGATGCGTCGGTTTCTCAAGCCCGTCATCGAATTGTTGGCCGGCATTCCTTCCATCGTCTATGGATTCTTTGGTCTTGTGGTGATTGTTCCCTTTCTTCAACAACTATTTAATCTGCCTGTCGGTGAAACGGCGTTGGCAGGCAGTTTGGTGCTGGCCATCATGGCACTTCCCACCATCATCACCATAGCCGAAGATGCCATCCGTTCAGCTCCTGTTTCGTTGAAGGAAGCCAGCCTGGCCTTAGGCGCCTCACACTGGCAATCGCTCAGCAGGGTGGTGATTCCCTATGCCAAATCAGGCATTTTAGCCGCTTTCATCCTTGGCATCGGACGTGCCATTGGCGAAACGATGGCTGTCTTGTTGGTGACCGGCAATGCCGCCACCATGCCGTCGAGCGTGTTGGAGCCCGTGCGCACCATCCCCGCTACCATAGCGGGTGAGTTGGGGGAAGCCCCTTTCGGAGGAACGCACTTCAAGGCCTTGTTTGCGCTGGGCATCATTTTGTTTATCATCACGTTTGTGTTCAACACCCTAGTTGAAGTGATCAAATCGAAAAAATCGTCGTAATCATGCAGGGATTTAGGTTGTCAAAAAAAACAAATCAGTTGCTGGCCTTCAACCTGTTCCGGTTGGTCAGCTTTATGGTTGTGGCCTCGTTGTTCCTGATACTCGGTTTCATCATCATTAATGGCATTTCCGTTATCAACTGGGATTTCCTGACAAAAGCGCCATCGAACAACGGTACGGAAGGTGGTATCATGCCTGCCATCGTTGGAACACTGTTGTTGGTGTTGGGAAGCATTATTTTTGCTTTTCCCATTGGCGTGCTTTCCGGTATTTACATCAACGAATACCTGAAAGAAAATTGGTTTAAAAAGATTGTACGATCCATGACCAACAACTTGTCGGGCGTACCTTCCATTGTATTTGGTCTGTTTGGCATGGCCTTGTTCGTTCATACGTTGAATTTTGGCGATTCCCTGATAGCGGGATCACTCACACTCGGGTTGATGGTCTTGCCCATCATCATCCGTACCACGGAGGAAGCACTTAAATCGGTGGACGATTCGTTGCGGCAAGGCAGTTACGCCTTGGGAGCCACCAAGCTGCAGACCATTCGAAAGGTCGTCTTGCCCGTGTGCTACCCCAATATAGTAACCGGCCTGATTCTGTCTGTCAGTCGTGTTTCCGGAGAAACCGCACCCATCTTATTTACCTGCGCGGCCAGTTTCCTGCCACGTTTGCCGCACAGCATTTTCGATCAGGTCATGGCCTTGCCGTACCATTTGTATGTATTAATTGTCAGTGGCACCGATTTGGAAAAAGCCCGCCCCATGGCCTATGGCACAGCCTTTGTACTAATTGCCCTTGTTTTGTTTGTCAACTTGTTTGCAAACGCTGTACGTAACTATTTTATCAAAAAATCAAAGTAAACCGTATGTCAACCACTAAAGTTGAGGCCAAGCAATTCAATCTATATTACGGAGAGTATCATGCCTTGAAGGATATCGAGTTTAAAGCAACTGAAAATACCATTACTGCGTTTATCGGTCCGTCCGGTTGTGGAAAGTCCACGTTGTTGCGTTCGTTCAATCGCATGAACGACTTGATCGACGGCGTCAGAACCACAGGCCAGACGCTGATTGACGGGATTAACGTGTACGACAAATCCATAGATGTCGATGAATTGCGCAAGAAAGTGGGCATGGTGTTTCAAAAACCCAACCCTTTTCCCAAGAGCATTTTTGAAAACGTGGCCTACGGCTTACGCATCGATGGCATCAGTGACAAGCACTTTATTGAGGAGCGCGTGGTTTCGTCGTTGCAAAAAGCGGCGTTGTGGAATGAGGTCAAGGATAAGCTGAAAAAATCGGCAAACGCCTTATCCGGAGGGCAACAGCAGCGGTTGTGCATTGCCAGGGCTTTGGCCATTGAGCCTTCCGTGATTCTGATGGATGAGCCGGCTTCGGCTCTCGATCCGCTTTCTACCTCGAAAATTGAGGAGTTGATTTATGAGCTCAAGCAGCACTACACCATCATCATTGTCACGCACAACATGCAACAAGCGGCCCGCGTGAGTGACCACACCGCGTTTTTCTACCTGGGTGAGTTGATTGAATACGACGAAACGAAGACCATCTTCACGAACCCCAAGAGCCTGCAAACGCAGAATTACATCACCGGACGGTTCGGCTAAAAATCGGGGTCAACTGTACATCCTGAGGTTCTCTTTTAAATTTTTCGGCGCAAGAACCGCTCTCCTTCGTCCGGTAATGTGGCACCGTGCTCCGCTAGTCTTGGCTGATTGACGCTAGACCTCGGCGATTTTTTCTAGTCTCAAAGAGCCGTCGAAAAAATCATTGCCGATCTCGTCGCGCCCCCTGCGCCAAGCCGTCGAAGTCGCACTAGTCCCATATTCCCTCCCTTCGGTCCGCTTTTCCATTGATCAAAGGTGTCACTGAAGCCCGCCCAATGAACCCTGTCGACGGAACGGAAACAGTAAAAGATAAATAGGTGAATATTAGATAAATAAAAAGCGGTTATTTCGAGAGGGAGAAGATGACTTCCAAGCCGCCGTTGTCACGATTCTTGGCTGAAATGGAACCGCCGTGCAGTTGTACGGCGTTTTTGACAATGGCCAGCCCCAATCCGGTTCCACCCAACTTACGGGTGCGCCCTTTATCGATGCGGTAGAACCGTTCAAAGATTCGGTTCAAGTGTTCTTCCGGGATGCCTTCTCCTGTATCGAAAAACACGAAATAACAGCGATCCATGTCGTTTCGGAAACAGCGTATACCAACTTCAATGTTCTCGCCACCATAAGCCAGGGCGTTGTCCATCAGGTTGCGGAAAATGGAGTATAACAGGGATGGATTACCGTGAATGTGCAGTTCTGCCGGTATTTCCATGGTCAATCGAATGTTTTTTTGATGCGCCTCGTTTTCAACTTCGGCAAACAGCTGAGTCAGCAAGTTGGTGAGATTCACCGGTTCCTTTTCAATGAGTCGGGGCGCTTCGTCCATGCGGGTCAGGGTAGAAATATCCCTGAGCAAGTCGCCCAACCGCTTACTTTGCAGGTACGAGCGCTCGATAAACTTGTTCCGTTTTTCAGCCGGCAGGTCCTGGTTCTCGAGAATGGTTTCCAAGTAGCCTTGGATGCTGCTGATGGGGGTTTTCAACTCGTGAGCGATGTTTTGCGTAAGCTGTCGCTTGAGGCGTGATTCTTCTTCGTTCAGGGTAATGTCGGTGATGCTGATTTCAAAGCTGCCATCTAAGAAAATGATGCACTGCACCAAAAACATCTTGCCATTCTTATAAATCTGGATGGAATACCGCTGCAGGTGCCCGAGCAGGTTCTTGACGGCCAAATGATGATCCAAGTACTGGTTGATTTCATGTATTTCGGGCAATTTAAAAATGGAATCCGATGCGTTGACAGGGGTGTTGGAAATCAAGTTCATGTACTGGATGAACAGGTTGTTTGAGACGATTTCCTTTTTGTTGGAATCAAACACGGCCAGTCCTTCCCGTGCCGTCTGTAAGTGCGTGTATAACTTTTCCCGTTCACGGACCAAGTCATCCTTGGCGCTACTGATGCGTTTGAAAAGTCCGACGATATGCTGAGAAATTTCACCCAGTTCGTTGTTGGGAAAATCCTGATCCATATCCAACGAGTTGCCTTTTTCGGCGTGTTGGGCGAAGTCCCTGAGTTGCTCGATGGTATTGCCCATGCGCCGGGTTGTCCTAAAAATGAAAAACAAGAGGACAATGAGCAGCAGCGTGGCGAAAATGATGAAGCTGTTGTCGGTTTTCAGTTGTTGGTGAAGCTGGAAATCGTAGGGGCGTGAACACCGTACAATCAGATTGTCGTACCGGGTGGCTACGTAAAAGAAAGGCTTGCCCAAGGTTTGGGAGTTGCGCCTGATGGAAACGCCGGTTCCGGTAGATAGGGCATCTTTGATTTCAGGCCTGTTTGAATGGTTGGCCAAGTGTTCAGCCTGGCTGTCAAACAAAACGGTACCCGAGAAATTAACCACGGTGATGCGGAGATCTTTGGCATTGAAAACGCTCATCAGGTTGACCAGGCAGCTGTCGCAAATGCCGTGTTCCTTGATGTCCTCGTACACCAGGTTGTTGTAACTGACAATCTGGTCGGTCAATAGTTCGATCCGGAAGGTCTTTTCGCGCTGGTATTGGAACAAGCTCAGCATGACAACAAAGACCATGATGGTCGTCGTGATGCTCAACAGAAGCTTATGATGGAAGGTAAGGCGGGGTTTGTGGATGAGGTCGTTCATGCTGTTGGCGCGACTTAGCGTTGTTCAAAGCAATACCCGTAACCGAGACGGGTGACAATGTATTGGCCGAAAGAACCCAATTTCTTACGAAGCCGGGTAATGTTCACATCGATGGTTCTGTCCAGTACAAAAACTTCGTCTGTCCATACCTGCTTGAGCATATCTTCTCTGGTATAAACCCGACCCGGATGTGAAACCAATAAGTAGAGCAATTCAAATTCTTTTTTGGTCAAGGAAATAGGCTCGTCCTCCAGAAAAACCATTTTTTGACCAATGTCTAATTTCAACGCGTCGACGATAAGGATTTCTGATGGATTTTGCTTGGCATGACTGCGTCTCAACACCGCCTTTACCCGCACAATGACTTCGCGAATGGAAAAGGGCTTGGAAATGTAGTCGTCAGCTCCTAGGTTGAAACCGGTCAACATATCATTTTCCGTATCCTTGGCCGTGATGAAAATAATGGGAAGGTTGGCCATCTTTTCGTCTTTCTTGAGTTTATCGGCCAGCTTGAAACCCGACATGCCCCCCATCATGACATCCAAGATGAGGAGTTTGTATTGGCTCAGATCTTTTTTCAGGACCTCTTCTGCTGAATTGGCTGTGTCTACTTCGTACCCTTCGCTTTCCAGGTTGAATTGGAGTATTTCACACAGGTCTTCTTCGTCGTCGACCACCAGCAGTCGTGTTGGATTCATGCGTTTTCGGGGTTAGATGTACCTTTGTGTTTGAGCACTTTGGCGTCCAGGTAAAAAATGATTTCCTCGGCAATGTTGGTGCAATGGTCGCCTACGCGTTCCAGCTTCCGAAATATGCCCGACAACCGCAGTGCGTCAATTGCATGGGCATCGGGGTTTTCCAATATATAAGTGACCAGAACTGTTGGTGCCATATGGTTGATCTCATCCACCAGCGCATCCATCTCAAAGGCGCGGCTTGCCGTTTCTGAATGTTCCTTTTCAAAGGCCTCATACAGCGTAAGTAACATAGCCAGCACGTTGTTAATCATTTCCGAAAGGTGCAGCTTGCCCAGTAAGTCTGAATCGAGCGTAGGTTCCTTGAAATCCAACACAAAGCGCGCGATGCCCTCAGCAAAATCGCCGATTCGTTCCAAATTGGAATTGATCTTGAGTACGGCCAAGTTAAACCTCAGCTGAACAGCAACAGGATTGTATAAGGCGATAATGTCTTCCACATCGCTGTCTATCTTCAGTTCGAAGGCATTCACGCGGCGCTCCCTGAGGATCACCTGCCTGGCCAAATCCTTGTCTGAGGTGAGCACGGCGTCTCCGGCGCGTTGTAACTGGTTGTAGACCAAGGTCCACATTTCCAGCGTTTCTTTTTTGAGGTTCTCGAGTTCGGCTTCTACTTTGGTTACCATGTAGTTTCTACGATTATTGTACGTTTTACGATTGATAAACCTTCTTCTATAAGTGTACGCTGTGCGATTGATTTTGCTGTGCGATTGCTTCACCGATAAGGTTTCTTTCATCGACGAAGGTCGCTATCGTCTGTTACAACGGGGTTACATTGTTGTGAAAAGACCGTGTGATTTTCTCTTGACTCACTACTCAAAAATACAGTAATTTTCCGTGTGTTGCAATCGATTGATGTGTTCCTCCGCTTTTTTTTTAGCATACCATCCATTTTTTTGTCCATTTTCTTACCTTTGCGGCACCATCTTTCGCGGAAATAGCTCAGTTGGTAGAGCATTAGCTTCCCAAGCTGGGGGTCGCGGGTTCGAGTCCCGTTTTCCGCTCTCTAAAAAGGCTGCCTGTTTGGGTGGCCTTTTTTTCTTTCTCCTTTAATGGGTTTGTAACAGGTTTGTCACATGAATTGCCGAAATTTGTACCGGAAATGAAACCATAAACAAAAAGTAGATGACCCTGTTATTCACGATCATTGCGTTAGCTTTGGTGTTCGATTTTATCAACGGATTCCATGACGCCGCGAATTCCATCGCCACAATCGTTTCTACAAAAGTGCTTTCACCCTTTCAGGCTGTATTATGGGCTGCGATGTTTAACTTCGTAGCCTTTTTTATTGCCAAATATATCATTGGCGAGTTTGGAATCGCCAATACGGTGTCTAAATCGGTGGTGGATACATTCATCACCCTGCCCGTTATTCTCTCCGGAATCATGGCTGCCATTAGTTGGAACTTGCTAACCTGGTGGTTGGGCATCCCTTCCTCTTCTTCCCATACCTTGATTGGTGGGTTTGCAGGCGCAGCCATTATGAGTACTGTTGTAGCAAGCGGCTACTCATCTTGGGGGTTTGAAGCCATAAAAGGAGATGTGATCATTAAGATTGCTTCCTTTATTGTGTTGGCACCGTTGATAGGCATGATCATATCCTCGCTGTTGACAATAACCATTTTGTACGCCTTTAAAAAGGTTAACCCGCATAAGGCCAACCTGTGGTTCAAGCGCTTGCAGTTGATTTCTTCCGGCTTGTTCAGCATAGGACACGGTTTGAACGACTCGCAAAAGGTGATGGGTATCATTGCAGCGGCGCTATATGCCGCTTATACGAAAAACGGCATTGACATGGGCATCCACACCATTGGCCAAATGCCGGATTGGGTGGCCTTCTCCTGTTTCACGGTGATTTCTCTGGGTACGATGACAGGTGGTTGGCGCATCATCAAGACCATGGGTTCGCGCATTACGAAGGTGACTCCGCTTGAAGGCGTTGCGGCCGAAACGGCGGGAGCCCTGACCCTGTACCTGACTGAAATTCTAAAGATCCCTGTCAGTACAACCCATACCATTACCGGTGCCATCATTGGTGTCGGAGCCGTCAAGCGTCTCTCTGCCGTCCGTTGGGGTGTCACGCGTAGCTTGATGGTCGCTTGGATCCTCACGATACCTGTTAGCGCGGCTCTTGCTGCCATAATCTATTTACTGGTTGGTACCCATTTATAAAATTTACGTATGAACAATTCATTTTTCAGCAAGTTTACTCCCAAAGAGCCCAAGTTCTTTCCTATACTCAAGGCTTTGTCAGACGTGTTGGTTGAAGCAGCCGACAAGTTAATCGTATTTGTCTCTGAGTATCAGATTGCAACTGCTGCAGATCATTTCAAGGGTATCAAGGATTTGGAAATTAAAGCCGATGCACTTTCCAATAAGGTGTTTGATGAATTGGACAAGACCTTTATTACCCCGTTCGACCGCGAGGATATTTATCAATTGGCCAACCGGATGGATGACGTGATGGACTCAATGACCTCAGCTGCCAAGAAAATCATGTTGTATCGACCCGAGTCGTTGCACAAGGCTGCTATTTCCATGGCTGAGGTGATCAAGGAATGTACGATCACCATCAGTAAGGCTACCGACGAGTTGGACGTACTAAAGAAAGACCAACAAAAAATCACAACGTATTGCACAGAATTGCATGACCTTGAAAACAAAGCCGACGACATGTACGAACAATACATCATTGAATTGTTTGAAACGGCCGACAATGGACTGGAAGTAATTCGTCACAAAGGAATCATGGGCGAGTTGGAAAAAACCACCGACATTGCCGAACAAGTAGGCAAAATCCTAAAGACCATCGTCGTTAAGCACGCGTAAGCCGGGATAGACCATTCATCGTATATTCTTTACCACCCACCATGTGGGCTGTTCATGCCTCACCTAGAGTACCTACTCTTCGGTGAGGTTTTTCTTTATTCATAGATGAATGATATAACTTTTCTCAACAATTGTATAAAACGTACAATGAACGAGAAAAGTAATTTTATACAGTCAATTTCCTTCCTGTAAAAAGACGACGCTGTCACTCGTGTCCGATTACTATTTTTGAGGATTTTCTGAAATGCCCCTGAATGGGGATGTATAAAATATAAATAATGAAGAAAAAGGCAAGATTATGAATGAGAATCCGCTGAAAAAGCTGGAGAAACTAGGCCAATCAATTTGGCTCGACTATATCCGTTGCGATTTGATTGCCGATGGAAGACTTTTACACCTGATAGAAGAGGATGGCCTTCGTGGAATGACCTCTAATCCGGCCATCTTTAAAAAAGCCATTGCAGAAAGTACGCTTTATGATGCTGAGATTCAAAAAATGGCACTCAAGGGAAAGACTGTAAATGAAATCTATGAGGCCATCAGTCAAAAGGATGTACAACGTGCAGCCGATGTATTTAGACCGTTGTACGAAAAATCAGGGGGTAAAGATGGATTTGTCAGTCTAGAAGTTAATCCACATTTGGCGCACAATACCGCTGGTACAATTGAGGAAGGCCGCAAGTTATGGGCTGCATTGAACAGGCCAAACGTCTTAATCAAAGTCCCGGCTACGATTGAAGGTCTACCAGCTATCCGGCAATTGATTAGTGATGGGATCAATGTTAATGTCACGTTGCTCTTTGCCTTGCCGCGCTATAGGTTAGTAACTAAAGCGTATATCGACGGTATAACGGATCGTATGTTACAAGGTAAATCAATAACGCAAGTTGCATCTGTAGCAAGTTTTTTTTTAAGTCGCATCGATGCGGTGATTGATCCAAAAGAAGAAGACTTTATTGCTTCAGTGGGAGAACAAGCACATTTTGCTACAAAAATACGCGGACAGGTTGCCATCTCAAGCGCGAAAATTGCCTATAAAATGTATCAGGAAATTTTTGAGAACGAACCCTTTTTTGAACTTGGTGCTTCGCCTCAGCGACTGCTGTGGGCCAGTACCAGCTCAAAAGATCCTGACTACAGTGATGTAAAATACATTGAAGCACTTATCGGGCCAAATACAGTCAATACCATTCCTATCGAAACACTTGATGCATATCAAGATCATGGTGCTCCGTCGAATTTATTGGAAGTCGATGTGGAACAGGCATCCTGGGTGTTGTCTGAATTGTCCGAAATGAATATTGATCTAAAAACGATCACGGAGAAATTAGAGAATGATGGTGTTGAGAAGTTTATTCAAGCCTTTGATCAATTGATGGACGCCTTGAAAAAGAAATCATCGACCTGAAAACAAATTTAATAGTATGGTTAACGCGATAGTGGTTACTACATTGTTTATTGATATTGGTGGCGTTTTGCTTTCCGATGGTTGGGGGCACACGTTTCGTAAACGGGCTGTCAAGGCGTTCAATCTCAATAGTGAAGAGATGGAAAACAGGCATAACATGATGCTTGAAACGTTTGAAATAGACAAACTTACCCTAGAGGAATACCTGAATTTGGTGGTGTTTTTTCAGCCACGGTCGTTTACTCAGGCACAATTTCAGGAATTTATGTTTGCCCAGTCTACACCAGACTCCAAAATGATTGCATTGATTCGTCAGCTAAAAAAAACGTACGGATTGAAGGTTGTCGTGGTCAGCAACGAATCGAGAGAGCTCAATGCCTATCGCATTCAGAAGTTCGCACTAAATGAGTTTGTGGATGCCTATATTTCCTCTTGTTATGTGGGACTGCGTAAACCTGATGCAGCTATTTTCAAGCTCGCTTTGGATGTTGCTCAGGTTTCTGCTGAACAGGTTGTATACATCGAAAATACCCCACTATTTGTACGGATTGCCGAAGAAATGGGTATACGAGGCATTTGTCATACCGATTACGCTTCAACGCGCGAAAAATTGGCATCGTTTGGATTAGAAATTGGAACATGAATAAAAAATCATCCATAGAAACGACGCTCTCCACTATCCTAACAATTAATGGAGGTTCATCCAGCATTAAGTTTGCCCTATATCGGTCAAACAGATTTGTGCAGCGGATATTTTACGGAAGCATTGATCGGATTGGGCTGCCGCATTCACGATTGATTTTCAGCAACGAAGAAGATAATTCAACAGATATCCTACCCATAAAGGCTTCAGATAATCGGTCGGCAGCAACAATCCTGATGGACTGGCTAGAGAAACAACTTGATTTTTCAGTGCTCACCGGTATCGGACATCGAGTTGTTCATGGGATGCATCGTACACGTCCAGAAATCATTACTCCTCAATTAGTAGACGATCTTCATCACATTATACCGTTAGACCTGGATCATTTACCTGCTGAAATTGAGTTGATTGAGACTTTCCGTCAGCGTCATCCCGAAGTGCCCCAAGTCGCTTGTTTTGATACGGCGTTCCACCAAACGATGCCACGAGTGGCCAAATTACTACCTATTCCTAGGCGTTTTGATGAAAAAGGAGTACAACGATACGGTTTCCATGGCTTGTCATATTCCTATTTAATGGAGGAACTTGCCCACATTGCCGGAACAGAAGTAGCACAAGGTCGTGTGATTTTGGCACACTTGGGAAGTGGAGCAAGCATGGCCGCTGTAAAAGATGGCAAAAGCGTTGACACCAGCATGGGTTTTACGCCGGCTTCAGGAATCATGATGGGAACCCGACCGGGCGATTTAGACCCGGGTGTGGCGTGGTATATCATCCAATCGGAACAGTTAACACCCACACAATTCAATCACCTGATCAATCATGAATCAGGTTTACTCGGTATTTCGGAAACGAGTGCTGACATGCACGATTTACTGGCGTTGGAAAAAGAGGACATTAGGGCACAAGAAGCCATCTCTTTATTTTGTTATCAGGCCAAAAAATGCATTGGGGCTTTTGGCGCTGCGATGGGTGGGCTCGATACACTTGTTTTTGCCGGTGGCATTGGTGAAAATGCTTCGGCTATTCGTTCCAGCATTTGTGAAGGTTTGGCATTTCTTGGAATCGAACTGGACCAAAAACAAAACGAGGCAAACGCCTCGGTTATTTCAACCAAAAATGGTAAGACTGTCGTTCGCATTATTCATACCGATGAGGAACGAATGATTGCAAAAACAGTCATTCAACTAACTACAACTACGTAACAAACGAAAGGAAGGCAACTATGTTGGTAAAAGTAAAAGAATTAATTGGGTATAAATTAAACGGACTCGATGGGGAAGTGGGTAGTGTAAATGAATACTACGTGGATGACTCATCTTGGATGGTACGGTACCTAGTCGCCAATACGGGCGGTTGGCTCACAGGCAGAACGATCTTGATTTCTCCGAATGCAATTATCGCTGTGAATAAAATAGCTCACTGCATTGACATCGATTTAACTAAGAAACAAATTGAGGACAGTCCATCGTTGGATAGTGACAAACCTGTTTCGCGACAATTCGAAAAGTCTTTCTTTGGGTATTATGGATGGCCACAGTATTGGTCCGTCCCATCAATGTGGGGGTATTACCCCGGTTTTGAGCGAATTAGCAATGAATTGGAAACAACAGGGGAAGAGGAGCATATAGGGGATTCCCATCTGCGTAGCACCAAAGAAGTCAGTGGCTATCACCTACAAGCAAGCGATGGCGAGATTGGCCATGTAAAGGATTTTATCATCGATGATGAAACTTGGGCTGTTCGATATCTGATTATCGATACAACGAACTGGTTCGCCGGAAAAAAATTACTTATTTCTCCTAAGTGGATTGACCACATCAGCTGTCAGGATTCAACTGTGTTCATCAATCATACCCGCGAGAGTATAAGGTTGTCCCCCGAATACACCGAAGACGCTCTATTAACTCAAGCTTATGAAACCCAACTTCACCATTATTATAATCATACAATCTATGGGGCAGAGAAACCTCTTACAAAGGATCTTTTACGTAACATGAATGCTTATTGGCGAGCTGCCAACTATATAGCTGTTGGTCAACTCTATCTTCGCGAAAACCCATTGCTGCGGGAGCCGCTTAAGCTGTCTGATTGTAAGAAAATGCTACTGGGACACTGGGGCACAACACCAGGGCAAAATTTCATTTATGTCCACTTAAACAGGGTGATTAAAAAGTACGATCTGGATATGTTTTACATTGCAGGTCCCGGTCATGGTGGCCCAGCTTTGGTTGGTAACACGTACTTGGAAGGTACTTATACTGAAGTTTACCCGAACATTACCCAGGACGAATCCGGACTGAAAAAGTTGTTTACTCAATTTTCTTTTCCTGGTGGAATTCCCAGCCATGTTTCGCCCGATTGCCCAGGATCCATTCACGAAGGGGGAGAATTGGGCTATTCGTTAAGTCATGCTTTTGGAGCTGCTTTTGATAACCCGGAACTCATTGTTGCCTGTATTATTGGAGATGGTGAAGCGGAAACAGGCCCATTGGCTACGGCTTGGCATTCCAACAAATTTCTAAACCCTATTTCCGATGGAGCTGTGTTGCCCATTTTGCATCTAAACGGGTACAAAATTGCCAACCCAACGATATTTGCTCGTATGCCACGTGAGGAACTGGATTTGCTGCTTCGGGGTTATGGGTGGACTCCTTACTTTGTAGAAGGTGATGAACCTGAAACGATGCATCAATTGATGGCAGGTGTGTTAGATGTCGTTATTGAAGAGATTAAACACATTCAAACGAAAGCGCGAACTACGACTGATGCCACTCGTCCGCATTGGCCGATGATTGTTTTCAATTCGCCGAAAGGCTGGACAGGCCCCAAAGAAGTCGATGGACTCCAAATTGAGGGCACCTTTCGGTCTCATCAAATTCCACTGCTCGTGGATTCCGAACATCCCCATCATGTAACGTTGCTGGAAGACTGGATGAAAAGTTATAAACCCGAAGAACTGTTTGATACGAACGGTCGCCTAATGCCAGAACTAGCTGATCTCGCACCAACAGGTAAACGAAGAATGGGGGCTAGCCCGCACGCCAATGGTGGCTTATTGTTGCAAGACCTGATTATGCCTGATTTTCGGAATTATGCGGTTCAGATGACATCGCCGGGTTCGGTTATGTCTTCCGATACCCATGTGCTTGGTGAGTTTCTTCGCGATGTGATAACATGCAACAAGGATCAAAAAAACTTCAGGATTTTCGGTCCCGATGAAATCCTTTCCAACCGATTAAATGCGGTATTTGAGGTGACCAATCGGCAATGGGAAGCCCAAACACAAGACAATGATGAATTCCTTGCAACCCAAGGACGTGCCATGGAGATGTTGAGTGAACATCAATGCGAAGGTTGGCTGGAAGGATACCTACTCACCGGGCGACATGGGCTGTTTACCAGCTATGAAGCATTTATTCATATTGTCGACTCCATGTTTAATCAACACGCTAAGTGGCTGAAGATTTCAAGTAAACTGCCTTGGAGAAAAAAAATAGCCTCATTGAATTACCTGCTCGCTTCCCACGTCTGGCAACAAGCGCACAATGGAGACACCCATCAGGATCCTGGTTTCATCGACCATGTGGTAAATAAAAAGGCATCCATAGCGCGTGTTTATTTGCCACCGGATTCAAATTGTTTATTATCCGTTTGGGATCATTGTTTACGGAGCCGTAATTATGTAAATGTGGTGATTGCCGGCAAATATTTGGCACCTCAATGGTTAACCATGGAAGAAGCCATAGAGCATTGCACCCGTGGCATCAGTATTTGGCAATGGGCAAGTAATGATCAAGGTTTGCAGCCAGATGTGGTAATGGCCTGCTGTGGCGATGTGCCAACATTCGAAACCATGGCTGCCGTTTCTATTCTTCGTGAAGAGTTACCTGAACTGAAAATCAGGGTGGTAAACGTGGTCGATTTGATGAAACTTGAACCCAGTACTGAACACCCACACGGATTAACCGATGCTGAGTTCGATGCGTTGTTTACGAAAGATAAACCCATCGTTTTTGCCTTTCACGGTTATCCAAAACTGATTCATCTTCTAACATACCGCCGTACAAATCATGAAAACATGCACGTTCGTGGGTATAAGGAAGAAGGTACCATCACTACTTTTTTTGACAATCTGGTACTCAATGACCTTGACCGATTTCATCTGGTGATTGATGTTATCAATCGTTTGCCACAACTCAGTGAGAAAGCGGCTAAAGTTAAACGACAGCTGGAAGAAAAACTCATTGAGCACAGAGCCTATATTACTAAAAATGGCGAGGATTTGCCGGAAATACGCAACTGGAAATGGAAACCGGCTTGAAATCAGAAAGGAGAAGTATATGAACGATTATCAAGATATGTACCTCGGTATAGCGGCCGATCATGGCGGTTTTGAGTTGAAAGAACAATTGCTGGCTGCACTTTCTTTTGCCGGTTATACCATCAAGGATTTTGGCGCCTGGGAGTTGATCGATGGCGATGACTATCCCGATTTTATTGTGCCCTTGGCTAGAGCCGTTTCAGAAGGCGAAATCACCCATGGACTGGCAATTTGTGGCAGTGGCGTTGGAGCTTGTATCGCAGCAAATAAAATTGCTAAAGTCAGAGCTGCATTGATCACCGATTCTTTTTCGGCTCATCAGGGTGTAGAAGATGACAACATGAATGTCATGTGCCTTGGGGGTAGGATTACCGGTTCGGCCCTTGCCTTGGAATTGGTTCAGGCATTCTTGAACGCAGATTTTAAAGCTGAGGAAGAGTATGTCCGACGATTGGATAAAGTAGCAGTATTGGAAAAGGCAATTACAGTTCCCTTAGGAAAATGGCAAAGATGGAAATACGAGAACTCAGAAATATAGCAAATTCGCTGGTTGCCAACAATAAAGGCATCCTAGCGATGGATGAGAGCAATCCAACCTGCAACAAGCGATTCGTTGCGCTGGGAATTCCGCAAACAGCTGAAGCCCGTCGTGCTTATAGGGAGATGATTGTTACTACCCCAAGACTTAACGATTGCATCAATGGTGTCATACTTTACGATGAGACAATCCGGCAAAAGCTGACCGATGGAACTGACTTTATAAAAGCAGTCATCAAAGCCGGAATGATTCCGGGTATCAAAGTGGATAGCGGCGCTACGGAGATGGCCTGTCATCCCGGTGAGAAAATTACCGAAGGGCTGGACGGATTGCGAGAACGGCTCAACGAATATTACAAAATGGGGCTCCGTTTTGCGAAGTGGCGTGCTGTAATAACAATAGACAAAGGCATTCCCAGCAGGACTTGTATCGAAGCAAATGCCCATGCTTTGGCGCGCTATGCAGCGCTTAGTCAGGAAGCGGGACTGGTCCCCATCGTTGAACCTGAAGTGTTGGTGGAAGGTGACCACACGTTGGAGCGCTGTTTTGAAGTTACTGAAGAAGTGTTGCACGCTGTATTCGATCAGCTTTACACACAAGGTGTCATGTTGGAGGGGATGATCTTGAAACCCAACATGGTGCTTCCTGGATCGATTTATCCTACACCAGTATCACTTGATGACGTTGCCGATGCCACGGTGAAATGTCTGCAAAGAACCGTTCCGGCTGCAGTACCCGGCATCGCATTCTTATCGGGTGGTCAAACAGTAGAATTGGCCTCAGCACGATTGAATGCCATGAATGTCAGGTTTAAGTCGCAGCTTCCTTGGAAACTGGCATTTTCGTTCGCTCGGGCTATTCAACAGCCGGCTATGGAAATATGGAATGGTAAGGAAACAAAGGTGGTTGAAGCACAACAAGCCCTATTTCATCGAGCCAGGTGTAACCGTGCCGCATGTCAGGGTGAATATACGATTGAAGTAGAAAAAAACAATCTCCTACCTGAAAACGCTGACTGACACAAACTTTGATAAATAAGAACGCTAAAAAATATATCACAATGAATGCAACTAAAAAATTCGAATTTCAACCGCTGCCTTATTCTTATAACGCTCTTGAACCTTTCATTGATAAGCTTACGCTGGAAATTCATTATGGCAAACACCATAAAGCCTATTATGACAATTTCATAACTGCCATTAAGGACACAAAAATGGAATCTATGGATATAAAGGATATTTTCAGGAATATAAGCAAATTTCCTATGGCAGTCAGGAATAACGGTGGTGGTTATTTCAACCATACCTTTTATTGGGAAGGCATGAAAGCTTCTGTAGTTGGCTTACCAACCGGGAATTTATCAGATGCCATTACAAAATCGTTTACCTCCTATGAAGCGTTTAAAAAACAATTTTCGGATGCAGGAAAAACCCAATTTGGCAGTGGTTGGGCATGGCTAAGTCTTGATAATAGGGGCAACCTGTTTATTTGTTCTACACCCAATCAGGATAATCCGTTGATGGATCTGGCTGAGAAAAAAGGAACGCCTCTGCTTACAATGGATGTATGGGAACATGCCTACTATTTGAAATACCAGAACAAAAGACCAGACTATATTGATGCATTCTGGAACGTTGTAAACTGGGAAGAAGTAGCTAAAAGATATGACAACGCGTTAAAGTCAATGGGTTTAAAGTGAATAGATAAATGAAAGAATATAAAATAGTGACTCCCATAAAAGTGGGATCTGTAGAGTTGAAAAATCGAATCGTCATGTCTCCTATGACAAGGAGCAGGGCAATTGGAAATGTGCCCAATGAACTGATGGCAGAATATTATAAACAACGTTCAGGTGCCGGGTTAATTATTACGGAAGGCACATCGCCATCGCCAAACGGACTAGGATATGCTCGTATACCTGGAATCTTTAGCAAGCAGCAGGTGGAGGGTTGGAAAAAAATAACCTCGGCAGTGCATAAAAGCGGAGGAAAAATAGTTGTTCAGCTTATGCATACCGGCAGGATAAGCCATCCTCTCAACCTGCCTGGAGGAGCGCAGATACTTGCACCTTCGGCAGTAAAAGCTGCAGGACAAATCTGGACTGATTCAAAAAAGCTGCAGGATTTTCCTGTGCCAAAAGAGATGACAGCCGAAGACCTGTTACATACAAAAGCAGAATATGTTGCCGCAGCAAAAAATGCGTTGGATGCAGGATTTGACGGTGTAGAGTTGCATGGGGCTAACGGCTATCTGCTCGAGCAGTTCCTGTCACCTGTAAGCAACATCCGTAAAGATAATTATGGTGGTAGCATTGAAAACCGGAGCCGTTTTGTTATTGAAGTGGTAAGTGCCGTAGCAGAGGCCATTGGAAAGGAAAAGACTGGCATTCGCTTATCGCCCTATGGAGTAGCGAGTGATATGCCTTATTACCCTGAAATTGATGCCACCTATAAATACTTGTCGGAACAGCTCAACGACCTTGGTATAGCATATATGCATCTTGTCGATCATTCTGCAATGGGAGCCCCCGTGGTACCAATGGAAATCAAGAAACTCATACGAAATAAGTTTAAAAATACGATTATCCTCGCTGGTGGTTATGACAAAGAGAGAGCAGAGACCGATATCCAAAGCGGACTATGTGACCTCGTGGCATTTGGTCGCCCGTTTATTAACAATCCCGATCTTGTCGAAAGGTTAAAAAATAATTGGTCCTTATCTCAAACGCTGAACATGGATTTATTTTATACTGCTGATGAAAAAGGGTATACCGATTATCCGTTCTATGTAGCAATAAGTAACGAGAAAAATAAAAAAGTAGTTGTCATGGCTACTGATGGTTTCGAACAATCGGAATTTTTGGAGCCAATAAATGCTCTCAAAAAAGTAGGGATTTTTGTGGACGTAGTATCATTAAAAGAAGGAAAAATAACGGGTTGGAAAGAAACTAAGTGGGGTGATAAATTTAAAGTTGACAAAACTATTGACAATGCATTATCAACTGATTATGACATGTTGGTATTGCCGGGCGGTGTGATGAATACCGATACATTGCGAACTAATGAATCGGCCATAAAATTTGTAGCTGATTTTTTTGAACAAGGGAAACCGATTGCTGCTATTTGTCATGCCGGTTCACTATTAATTGAAACCGGATTATTGAAAGGGAAAAAGATGACATCGTATAAATCTATTAAAACAGATTTAATCAATGCGGGAGTAAATTGGGTAGATGAAGAAGTAGTAGTTGACGACAAACTCATCACGAGTAGAAGCCCGAAAGATCTTCCGGCTTTCTGCAAAAAGATGATTAATGAACTAAAAGAATGATGTAGAAAATTATGGAACAAAAAACGCAACCGTTTTGGAGTAAAAATACAAAAACTTGTGTTTCTGATTTTCAATCAACAACCAATGGTCTGACAACCAATGAAGTCAGAATTCGGCTGAATCGCTATGGCGCCAATAGCCTGAAGCCCCAAAAGCGATCGGGTACTTTTATGCTCTTTATCGGACAGTTTAAAAGTCCTATCATTCTCATTCTTGTAGCCGCAACGGCCTTATCGTTGTTTTTGCACAACTTCGTCGATGCTTCCATTATTCTCAGCATTGTCCTAATTAGTGGACTTCTCAGTTTTTGGCAGGAACATAGCGCCACCAATGCAGTAGCAAAACTACTTGCTTTAGTGCAAATTAAAGCGGCAGTACTTCGCGACGGGAAACAAATCGAAATCCCTGTAGAAGCTATTGTTCCGGGTGACATGGTTATCCTGAATGCCGGCGACATTGTGCCAGCTGACTGCCTCCTGATTGAGGAAAAGGACCTTTTCGTTGATGAAGCCATGCTGACAGGAGAAACTTTTCCGGTTGAAAAATCGGTGTCGGAATTGCCTGCCGATACAGCCCTTGCACAGCGAACAAATTCGGTTTGGATGGGAACCCATATTGTTAGTGGCACTGCAAAAGCGTTAGTTACGCTTACCGGTACAAATACGGAATTTGGTAAGGTCTCGGAGCGGCTAAAACTCAAAGCTCCGGAAACCGAGTTTGAGCGTGGTATTCGTCGGTTCGGGTATTTTTTGGGAGAAGTAACCTTGGTCTTGGTGGTACTCATATTTGCCATAAACGTTTATTTACAGCGGCCTGTTCTTGAAGCTTTTCTATTCTCTTTGGCACTCGCCGTTGGTCTGACGCCACAGTTATTGCCTGCCATCATCAGCATCAACCTTGCACATGGTGCCAAGAAGATGGCCGAAAAGAAGGTCATCGTGAAACGGTTGGCCTCGATCGAAAACTTTGGAAGCATGAATATAATTTGCTCCGATAAAACCGGCACCCTCACCGAAGGAACCGTAAAGGTAGAATCTGCCCTTGATCTGAATGGAGATGCGAGCGAAAAAGCATTCCTTTTTGCTTACCTCAATGCTTCCTACGAAACAGGCTTTACAAACCCTATCGATGAAGCCATCCTGAATTTTAAGAAGATTGACCTGAAAGGCTACCAAAAACACGATGAAATTCCGTATGATTTTCTCCGGAAACGATTGAGCATTTCAGTGAAACACGGCGATTCATATTTGATGGTGACCAAAGGTGCATTGTCTACTATTCTCGATGTGTGTTCATCTGTGGAAATTAAGGAAGGAAGTGTGGTTAAAATCGCATCCGTTCAAAAAAAGATTCAAGAACACTTTGAAGCATTCAGTAACGATGGTTTTCGCACCATCGGAATTGCATACAAAGACCTGTCTTCTGAGTCACCTATCAGCAAAGACGATGAGAAGGATATGACCTTTCTGGGATTTCTCACCCTTTTTGATCCGCCCAAGGAAAATATCTCCGACACCATTGATAAGCTGAAGAAATTGGGCGTTTCACTCAAAGTAATCACCGGCGATAATCATTTGGTGGCAGCCAGCATCAGTAAAAAGATGGGATTATCAGACACTAAAATACTTACTGGTCCTGAAATTCATAAAATGAGCGATGCCGCATTGCTCCAAAGTGTTGAGACAGTGGATGTTTTTGCTGAAATAGAACCCAATCAAAAAGAACGGATTATCATTGCCATGCGAAAAGCAGGAAACGTAGTGGGATACATGGGCGATGGGATCAATGATGCCTCTGCGCTTCATGCTGCCGACGTTGGAATTTCAGTGGACACTGCTGCCGATGTAGCTAAAGATGCAGCCGATATTGTATTGCTTGAAAAAGATCTGGGTGTTCTCATTGAGGGCGTACGCGAAGGACGAACCACCTTTGCCAACACGCTGAAGTATGTATTTATGGCTACAAGTGCTAATTTCGGAAACATGTTTAGCATGGCAGGATTGTCGCTGTTTATTCCATTCCTTCCGTTATTGCCAAAACAGATACTGCTTACCAACCTGATGACCGATTTTCCTGAAATGACCATTGCAACCGATAACGTTGATGAAGAGATGATCAATTATCCCCGGCGTTGGGATATCAAAGCTATCCGGAAGTTCATGATTACCTTTGGCTTGGTAAGTTCTGTATTTGATTACCTGACATTCGGATTGCTTTTGCTTGTGCTTCACGTTAATGAAACCGGGTTCAGAACCGGATGGTTTTTAGAATCTGTTATCTCCGCATCGGTCATTGTTCTTGTTATTCGAAGCAGAAAACCTTTCTTCAGAAGTAAACCAGGAAAATACCTGTTAATAGCAACAGTGTCAATTGCTTTCATTACCCTCCTTTTACCGTTCACTCCACTTGGAACTATTTTTGGGTTAAGCCCGCTGAATGTAACAACCTATTTGCTTTTAATGCTGATTGTGTTGCTTTATATTATCGCCGCAGAAATTACCAAAACAATTTTTCATAAGAAGGTGAAATTTTAATAGGAAAAGCGTATGCCTTCTGGAACAGAACTAGAAAACAGTGAAATATGAGCAAAAATGTATCAGACCAACTGGTGGAAATATTGGTTGAAGCAGGTATTCAACGGATATATGCAGTTACAGGAGATAGCCTTAATCATGTAAATGCGGCAGTTCATCGTAATGGCAAAATCAAATGGATTCATGTACGGCACGAAGAAACGGCTGCTTATGCCGCCGGAGCTGAGGCACAATTGAATGGTTTGGCTTGTTGCGCTGGTAGTAGCGGTCCAGGACATGTCCACCTGATAAACGGATTGTATGATGCACACCGTTCATCGGCTTCTGTATTGGCCATTGCTTCTACCATCCCAACCAAAGAGTTTGGTACGGGCTTTTTTCAGGAAACAAACCCCATCAGACTTTTTGACGATTGCAGTTGCTACAACCAACTGGCTACAACACCTGCACAATTGCCACGAATGTTACAGGCAGCTCTCCAAAATGCCGTGCATAAAAAAGGAGTAGCAGTTATTGGATTGCCCGGTGATATTACCAACCTTCCCTCTATAGCGGCTGAAACTACGACTGTGCTTTTCAGAAACCAGCCTGTTGTCAGGCCATCTGCAGACGAACTGGTACAACTGGCAGCATTGTTGAACGCACACAAAAAGGTCACTGTCTACTGCGGACTGGGTGCTGCTGAGGCACACAAAGAAGTGATTCAATTGGCTGAAAAGCTCAAGTCTCCAGTAGCGTATTCCTATAAAGCAAAGATGGCGATCCAATATGATAATCCGTATGAAGTTGGTCTCACCGGGCTGCTGGGGATTCCATCTGCCTATCACGCTATGCATGAATGTGATTTGTTGGTATTATTGGGCACCGATTTTCCCTATACACCGTTCATGCCCGTTGAAAATAAAATTGTTCAAATTGACATTAAACCCGAAAACCTCGGGCGAAGAGCTAAACTCGATCTGGGACTTTGCGGAGATGTAAAAGATACCTTGCAGGCGCTCTTGCCTCTGTTGGAAATTAAGGAAGATGTTGCATTTCTTGATCAGCAATTGGAGTTTTACCAGGAAGTCAAAAAGAATTTACAGTCCTACGTAAAAGATACCGGGAAACCCAATGAAATTCACCCTGAATTTGTCGCTTCTGTGATTAATGAACTGGCTGACAAAGATGCCATTTTTACGGTTGATACGGGAATGTCTTGTGTATGGGCTGCTCGCTATATTGATGGCACAGGTGAGCGCAAAATGCTGGGTTCGTTCAATCATGGGTCCATGGCAAATGCAATGCCACAGGCCATTGGTGCAGCGCTTGCTCGTCCCAACCAACAGGTTATTGCCTTCTGCGGCGACGGAGGTATTTCGATGATGCTGGGCGACCTCATGACCATTGTTCAATATCAATTACCTGTAAAGATTATTGTTTTTAACAATCGGTCATTGGGAATGGTGAAGCTGGAAATGGAAGTAGCCGGGATTCCCGATTTGGAAACGGATATGTTAAACCCTGACTTCATAAAAATAGCGGAAGCAATGGGAATGACAGGTATTGGTATTGATCATCCGGAGGACGTAAAATCAGGATTAGAAAAGGCATTTAAGCAGGAGGGTCCAGTATTAGTCTCTATTCAGACTGATCCGAATGCTCTGGCAATGCCTCCAAAATTGGAATTTGACCAAGTAAAAGGTGTTGCTTTATTCATGGGTAAAATGATGTTAAGCGGGCGTATGGATGAGGTTTTTAAAATTATTTCGTCCAATTATAAACATTTGGGTGAGTTCATTTGAGATGCCAACCAACCCGATAATGCGTGAATGATGCAACTATTCACACGAATTATGTATCTCCTACAGATTACAGTTAGCTAATTTAGTCCTTTCAAAATCCATTATTAGTAATTAAAAAAAAACAACCATGAAAGGAAATGAAAAATTAGTAACAGTCTTGAATCTACTCTTGGCAGATGAATTAACTGTTATAAATCAATACATTGTGCAATCGGAAATGTGCAAGAACTGGGGTTACTGTAAGCTATTCTTGGCTATGAAAAAACAAGCGATAGATGAAATGCACCACGCAGAATGGCTTATTGAGCGGATCCTTTTTTTGGAGGGGTCGCCAACAGTATCCAACCTTAATCCACTAAGAATTGGTAAAACGGTTTCTGAAATGATCAGTAATGATGACATCACTGAACTAAAGGTTGTTCGTGAATACAATGATGCAATCAAACTAGCTCATGAAGTTGCTGACGAAGGTAGTGTTGAACTGCTTACTAAAATTCTTAAAATGGAAGAAGGTCATGTTGATTGGGTTGAAATACAACGAGCTCAAATTGAACAAATGGGAATCGAGAATTACCTGGTTAATCAAGCATAAAGATAAAAAATAGCACGATGCCATCATTAGCAGCCGTATCAACAATTGATTTTCCGTATAAGGTTGATCAACAGAAAGTAAAAGAAAGTGCAAAAAAAATATTTGCACCTTCTTATCCACAAGTAGAAAGAATGATGAGCGTGTTTGACAACACAGAAATCAAGACTCGAAACATGTGCAAACCTCTTGATTACTATACTACCCTACATTCATTTGAAGATCAGAATGCCGAATACATTCGCCTTTCTCTTGACTATTCTGTCAAAGCGATTGAAGCATGCCTTTCGTCAGCACAAATTACTAAGGATAAAATTACCGATCTGATTTTTGTTTCAACTACCGGGCTTTCTACACCAAGTCTGGATGCGCTCATCATTAACAACATGAGACTAAATCAGACTATCAACCGGATGTCTATTTTTGGTTTGGGTTGCGGCGGTGGTGTTTCAGGGTTTGCAAAAGCAAACACGCTGGCAATTGCAAATCCGGATGCCGTGGTATTGTTCGTAGCTGTTGAATTGTGTTCGCTCACTTTTTTACAAAACGATTTCAGCAAAAGCAATTTTATTGGCTCCAGTTTATTTGCCGATGGAGTAGCTGCCTGCATTATTACAGGTGATAATCATGCCAATAAGACCAAAAATGCTTTTACATTTCTGGCTTCACAAAGCAAATTGTATTACGATACACTGGGCGTTATGGGCTGGGAATTTCTCAACACCGGTTTCAAAGTGTTGTTTTCGTCTGATATTCCAACGATTATCGCTAAAAATGTTCACAATGATGTTACTTCATTTTTAGAAAAACAGCACCTGAAAATTTCAGATATAAAGAATTTTATTTTTCACCCCGGAGGGAAAAAAGTACTGACAGCTTATGAAGAGGCCTTATCGGCAGAAGGCGATTTCCTGAAAAACACACGTGAAGTGATGAATGACAATGGAAATATGTCGAGTACCACCGTTTTATATGTGCTGGAAAGTTTCTTTACCCAAGGTTTTAAAAATGGCTATGGGCTAATGGTATCAATGGGTCCAGGCTTTTCGTGTGAGATGATTTTACTTCAAATGAACAAAAAATAACATGGTATTCATTCTTTTCATATCATGTGTCATGCTGCTCCGAATCGGGGAATTAGTGCTTTCAAAAAGCAATGAGAAGTGGTTGTTGCGAAATGGAGCTGTCGAATATGGGCAAAAGCATTATCCTTTTATTGTGGCGCTTCACATCCTGTTTATTTCCTCACTGATTATCGAGTATACGATAAAACAACCCGTGTCATTCAACCTATTCATGCTCCTTTTTTATGTTACACTGATCGTTTTCAAAACCTGGGTTATCGTATCCTTGGGGAAATGCTGGAACACCAAAATTTATCATATTCCGGGAATGCCTTTGGTAAAGAAAGGTCCATACAGTTATTTTAAACATCCGAATTACTTGATTGTAGTTGCTGAAATAGCCGTTATTCCACTCATCTTCCATTTGTATTTCACGGCAATAACGTTTACGCTGCTTAATACAATCCTTTTATTTATACGAATTAAGGAAGAAAACAAAGCCATGCTTGGTTGAATCCGTCTCTATTCATTTAAAGAATCTATTACAATGGAAAAGCATCTGGTAAAAATCAAATCAATCAAGCACATTACTCCTGATGTATTGCAAATTCTTACAGAGAAACCTGTTAACTACACGTTTATCCCTGGGCAAACCACCGAAATCTCACTAAACAAACCCGATTGGAGCGGTAAAAAAAGGCCTTTCACGTTCACGTCCTTACCTGTTGATGATTTCCTGCAATTTATTATTAAAACGTATCCTTCGCACGAAGGGGTAACCAACGAACTACTTCAACTGAAAAAAGGGGATGAGTTGATTCTACACGCTGTTTTTGGTGCAATTGCGTACCATGGCGAGGGCCTATTTATTGCCGGAGGAGCAGGTGTCACCCCCTTTATTTCCATTTTCAGAGATCTTCAACTGAAGAATGAGATAGGCAGGAACAAACTTATTTTCGCCAATAAAACGAAAGCGGACATTATACTTGCCGATGAGTTCGAAAAACTGTTGGGTAAAAATTTCATCCCTATTTTATCTGATGAAAAAGTAAATGGGTATGCATACGGGCAAATCAACGAAGCATTCCTAAAAGCCACTATTACCGATTATAATCAGCAATTTTATGTATGCGGGCCTCCTCCAATGATGGAATCGATACAAAAGCAACTGGCAAATTTAGGAGTGGCTAAAAAAAGAATAACGGTAGAAGAACTATAAATGAGGACAGAAGACCGAAGTTGGAAGACGGGAAAACGATTATCAAAATAAACACGCTGAGCAGAATGAACAGTCAATTTAATAGCCCAGAAATAACTGTTTCAGCATACCTGCTTATACGGCTGAAAGAGATTGGATTGGACCACCTTTTTGGTGTGCCCGGAGATTTTGTTCTGGGATTTCTCAATCAGGTATTGAAGAGCGAAATAAAGTTTATAGGCACTTGTAATGAGCTTAATGCTGCTTATGCCGCCGATGGTTATGCGCGTATTAAGGGTATAGGAGCATTTGCTTCAACGTATGGCGTCGGAGAACTTAGTGCTATCAATGGCGTGGCGGGAGCATTCGCCGAAAGAGTACCGGTGGTGGTTATCACGGGCTCGCCTGCCACCATTAATTTCAGTACGCACTCGCTTTTGCACCACACGTTGGGTGACTATCAAATTCCTTTGAACATGTATGAAAAAATCACCGTTGCATCCACTCAGCTTGTTTCTGGTGAAATCGCTCCTGCAGAAATTGACCGGGTTTTATCGGCTTGTCTTTCTCATCAGCAACCCGTATACATTAGTATCCCTTCTGATGTAGCAATGATGAAATGCAAAAGGCCAACTGCTTTCACTTTTCCAACTCACCCGCGTAGTGATCAGGATGCCCTTCGTGAAGCTATTAAGGAGGCCGTCAACATGCTGAATAAGGCAAAGACACCCATTGTTATCGGCGATGTTGAGCTACTTCGCTTTAAACTGCAAAAAGATTTTGCCGATTTTCTGGATAAAACGGGCTTACCGTATGCCACAATGATGTTAGGTAAAACGTTACTTTCTGAACAACATCCGCAGTTCATCGGTTTGTACGAAGGTGACCGAAGTCGTGATTATGTGCGGAACCGTGTTGAATCTGCTGATTGTATTCTTCAGTTAGGAACATTGCTGACAGATTTCAATACCGGTGGCTTTACCACCAAAATGGATGATTCGAAGACAATAAGCGGAAACATCGGATATGTGAAGATTAAACATCATTACTATGAGAACGTTCACCTCCACGATTTTATACAAGGGCTAACAGAACAGCTTACACAACGTGATATAACAACGCTTGATATTCAATGTGCCGGTAATAGCTGCGTACACCGGCATACTGAACCATTTCTGCCCGATGCCTCAAAACCGCTGACCATTAAACGTTTCTTCGACCGCATGAGCCATTTTGTCAAAAACAATTCCATCGTCATTGCTGAAACTGGCGTATCCCTTTTTAGTGCCGCGGAGATGCTTATGCCTAAAGGCACTACATTCATTGGGCAAACTTTTTATGGTTCTATCGGCTATACAGTCGGGGCAACATTGGGTGCTGCCATGGCGGCAAAAGATAGGCAAGTCATATTGTTTGTAGGTGATGGTTCTTTTCAGGTTACATGTCAGGACCTATCAACACTGATTCGGAATCATCTTAAGCCCATTATTTTTCTCATAAATAACGATGGCTACACCATAGAAAGAGTGATTACTGACCATTCCTACAACGATATTCAACCCTGGCATTATCACAAGCTGGTGGATGTATTTGGAGGAGGACTGGGCATTGATGTACATACAGAAGGAGAACTGGAAGAGGCATTGGTCAAGTCGGCAAAAGCAGACAGTCTTGTATTCATAGAAATACACACCGATAGGATGGACTGTCCCGAATCTCTTCGCAGTGCAGGACGCTCTATGGCAAAGACCAATAAACTGGAATAAAGATGAAAACCAAGTATGAATGAAAATACAGAAAACGGGAACGCACCGACAACGATGAAAGCACTTGTCTTCCATGGAATGAATCGTATAGCGTTGGAAGATAAACCAAAGCCTACGATCATACAGGCTACCGACGCTATTGTACGGATCACTACTACCTCCATTTGTGGGACAGACCTGCATATTTTAAAGGGTGACGTGCCGACAGTTGCCGACGGACGTATTCTAGGTCATGAAGGAGTAGGGGTAATTGAAGAAGTAGGAACAAACGTATTGGGTTTTCACAAAGGCGACAAAGTACTCATCTCCCTGATTACCTCCTGTGGAAGTTGCCGGTTTTGCAAGAAAGCGATGTACTCCCATTGTCTTAATGGAGGATGGCTGCTGGGCAACAGTATTGATGGTACTCAAGCTGAATACGTAAGAATCCCTTTTGCCGATAATGGCTTATACCTGCTCCCACCTGACGTTGAAGAAGAAGCAGCCGTCATGTTGAGTTGTATTCTTCCAACCGGTTTGGAATGTGGCACGTTGAAAGGGCAGGTAAAGCCGGGAGATCGTGTGGCGATTATCGGCGCAGGCCCGGTTGGGCTTGCTGCGCTTCTCACCGTACAGCTTTATGCTCCCGCTCAGATACTAATGATCGGGCACGATGACAATCGGCTGGAGGTTGCCCGTTCGTTCGGAGCAACAACAGTGATAAACAATACGGACGGAAAGGCAGTGGAGCGGGTTATGGAACTGACACAAAACAACGGTGTAGATGTGGCTATCGAAGCTGTCGGCACTGCTGAAACGTTCGACATTTGCCAGGCAATCATTGCCCCTGGTGGTCACATTGCCAATATGGGTGTCTACGGCAAACCGGTTCAACTACACCTCGAAAAATTATGGGCTTCCAATATCACGCTTACTACACGATTGGTGGATGCGGGAACTACACCTCTGTTGCTTAACATGGTACAGTCAGGACGCTTGGATGCAAAAAGACTCGTAAGTCACCGGTTTGAATTATCAGAAATTTTAAAGGCGTACGATACCTTTAGTCATGCCGCAAAGGAACATGCATTAAAGGTGGTGATTAAGAATACGAATACTATAACTTGATCCTTGCAGAAAAAAAATCAACTAAAAAATCATGAGCGAACAGATTAATACGAACATTCCGAATAACGGACTGATCTCTACCGACGGTGCCGAGCATCTTATTTTTGCAACCGTGGATGCCGCTGTTTCCGCAGCGACTAAAGCGCAGCTGGTCTTTCATGAGCAGGGACTTGAATTGCGCCGGGCTGTCATCAAAGCCATTCGCAAGGCTTCCATTGCCAACGCGGAGCGCTGGGGAATTATGGCAGTCGAGGAAACAAAGATGGGCCGCGCCGATGATAAAACGCAAAAGAACATCCTTTGTGCTAAACGCACACTTGGGGTGGAGGATTTGCATTCGCTGGCATTCACCGGCGACAAAGGTCTGACCTTGGTGGAATATGCTCCATTCGGCGTTGTCGCTGCCGTCACGCCCTCAAATAATCCAGCCGCAACCATCATTTCCAATACCATCTGCATATTGGCTGCAGGAAATGCTGTGGTTTTCGCCCCACATCCGGCTGCTGCCAAGGTCTGCCAAGACGTGATGCGTGCCTTAACGTTAGCTGCACTATCAGCTGGAGCCCCCGCCAGCTTGATTACCACCGTAGCTCCAATTTCTCAGGAGGCGACAAAGTCCCTTTTATCTCACCCTGGTATTAGCCTTAACATGGTGACCGGAGGCTCTGCTATTGTGAAAGTGGCTTTCTCCACAGGTAAGGTATGCAAGACTATTGCAGCCGGACCGGGCAATCCCCCGGTAGTAGTAGATGAGACTGCCATCTTTCCCAATTGCGTTGAGGACATCATTTTCGGCGCAAGTTTTGACAATAACGTATTGTGCATCGCTGAAAAAGAAGTCATTGTGGTAGAAGCAGCCAAGAGCCGATTCTTACAAAGTATGCGTAAGGATGCGCGTGCTTACGAGCTTTCAGCCTCTCAAATGGATGACTTAGCCAAACTCGTATTTATAAAGGGAGACAAGGGATCTGACAACACGGTCGTGAACCGTGACTTTGTGGGCAGGGATGCATCCATCATAGCGAAAGGTATCGGTTTGGATGTGCCTTCCTCCATACGCCTTTTATGGGGCGTGGTGCCTAATGATCATCCTTTCATCATGACTGAACAGCTTATGCCGGTTCTGCCCGTCACCTTCGCGAAGGACGTTGAATCTGCTATTGAGTTAGCCTATTTAGCCGAAGCACACAACCATCATTCCGCCGCTATGTACTCGACCAACATTGGGAATCTAACCCGTATGGGGAGGCGCATGCAATGCTCTGTCTTCGTCAAAAACGCTGCTACCCTTTATGGATTGGGGTGGGGTGAAGGTTACGCATCCATGTCCATCGGCACTCCAACCGGAGATGGCATCACCAAACCCTCACATTTTGTCAGGCCGCTGCATTGCTCTCTAGTGGGCTATTTCAGGATTGCCTAAGAAGAAGTTTAATTTCCATGTTGTTACCAGATGTGAGCCTTGGTGCAAATGCATCAGCCTCGTATGACTTTTCGGTGTCGCCCCGTCTTTTTTTGTAGTTTCTGGACTCCGCTTTTTATTTTCTTTACACATTCAAATAGTGAAAGGCAAATGACTCCTGCGGTTAATGGTAAAATCCAATCATGAAAATTTAAGATTGAGGTATGAAAATAAAGATTGAAAATTGGTACATACACGATCAGTAAAATACAGGAAATGGAGAATGCAAATGCTAGAAGAAGATTTCTGTTTGAAAACAAGTATTTTCCCACGGCATTTCCATATGTTCGTCTTGAAAGGATATTGGCATATTGGCCAAAGATTATTGATACAAATGTAACAGTGATCGCTTTTTCGTACTGGTTAACACCATCGGGATTGATGAAAAATGAAAAGAGAAAAGCACCATAGGCAGCAAGCCCTATTACGATACCAGAAAAAGCAATCCCTTTCATCGCTTCTTTGGTAAGTATTTTGTCTTTAGGATTTCGTGGTGGATTTTCCATGATACTCTTTTCAGGCGGGTCGTAGGTAAGCATAATAAGTGGAAACATCTCACCGACAATATCAATCAATAAAATTTGTACCGCCAATATTGGAGTTGCTATTCCAAAAAAAACACCGATAAACCCGAACAACACACACGTGAGCTCGGCCACATTGGATGCAAGGTTTGTTTTGATTGTCTTTTCAAGGTTCCTGAATATAGTTCTTCCTTCTTTTACAGCAACAACAATGGTCGAAAAATTATCATTTAGTAAAATCATATTGGCGGCTTCCTGTGCCACCTTAGAACCATTTTTCCCCATGGCAATTCCAATATCTGCCCTCTTTAAACTCAATGTATCGTTTACACCATCACCGGTTACTGCAACAATTTCCCCCTGTTTCATCAGCAAATCAACGATGCGGAATTTATCATCGGGCGATACCCTTGAAAATAGTAATGCTCTGTTTTGAAAGACTTTTTTTAGTTGATTGTCTGTCATCTTTGGCAAATCAGCACCCTTAATTACAATTGGATATTCATCTCCCTCGTTCATCAATCCGATGTTTTTTGAAATAGCGTTTGCTGTTACGTCATTGTCGCCTGTTATCATAAACACTTTCATGTGAGCCTTGAAAACAGAAGCAATAGCAGCTTTAACTTCCTTGTGGGGTGGATCAAGCATGGTAACAAATCCGGCAAAGGTTAAGCCCTTTTCAGCATCATCAACCGAATAATCCTTTTTAGTTTCGAGGTCTTTGTAGGCAATCGCAATAACACGCAATGCTTGTTCGGAAAATGTCGCCGCTATGGACAGAAGTTCTTTTTTTTGCGCTTCTGTCAGTTCACTTACTTTACCATTGGTAATAGTTTTTGTTGAAACTTCCAGAACCGACTCTATCGAACCTTTCACAAAAGAAATATCCTTGTGTTTGTGTTTCCGGATGATTGTCGCCCTTTTACGAAAAGAATCGAAGGCAAATGCTTTTACCAACGTATACTCTTTTTCAATTTCTTCCAACTTAAATCCTGCCTTCATTGCCAGTGTGGAGAACGAAGTCTCGGTTGGGTCGCCAATAGAATACCATGAATGATGATTTTTATCAGGAGGACTAACTTTGCCTTTGGATGATAGAAATCCGGAAAGAAAAAATATCTTCAAGTCACCCAGTGTATCTTTTTTCAACACTTTTTTTTGATCATCCGTTATATCGCCAACAGGTTCGTAACCCAATCCGGAAACAGAAAAGGTTTTCCCGTCGAAATAACACCCGGTTATGGTCATTTCGTTTTTTGTAATGGTCCCTGTTTTGTCTGAAGCAATAACAGTAGCCGAACCTAATGTTTGAGCAGC
>Ga0302288_1000331_pt1 | contig 40020 bp, 52 predicted proteins | sample III_Fen_N1_1_FD_194549 | JGI IMG/M metagenome (GOLD analysis project Ga0302288, IMG submission 194549) | Peat permafrost microbial communities from Stordalen Mire near Abisko, Sweden - III_Fen_N1_1 | ecosystem: Environmental > Terrestrial > Soil > Wetlands > Permafrost | place: Sweden: Abisko...
TGAAGAGAGTTACAACTCTGGAACATAGATGTGGCGGTAGTAACAGCAACCATTCCACTAACATCAACTGATTGAAGAGAGTTACAACTCTGGAACATAGATGTGGCATCGGTGAGGACTGTAAATGTGCCAACCAAATTAACTCTCTCCAACGCATAACATTTAACCGTTGGCGCTGTTGCTTTGCAAAACGCGTTCGCAAGTGTCGTTAGGTGGGTTGCCGCAATCACACATGATAAAATGTTGTGGCATTGTCCTTGCGTTGCTAATGAATGCGAAGTTACAGCAAATGCCGTTAAGCTGCCTGCATTGGGACTAATTACTACCTTGAATGTGGTATATCCTCTACTGCAAGCCTGTCCCTGTCCTTTCGTGTATGTGTGTTCTGCCGTTGCCGCAGATGCAAAATCCGCGCTTGTTCCATCACCCCAATCGACATGATATGTACCAGTTGAGGTGGAGCAAATAAAGGCATAAGTCGCTAATCCGCCATCTGAAACCAACAGATTAATGTTGCCGTCCGTTATCGTATCAATATCTATCCAGTCGGCAGGAGGAGTGTATGAAGATGAACCACCACCAGTTGTAATTGTATCTACCAGTGCCGCATATCCATCAATCTTTGTTGTAGACGGAACCGTTACACCTTTTGCGGCAATGGAAACGGCAAGCGCGGATTTTGCAGAATCTAATCTAGTTATTTCTGATGCAATACTCATGATTCACCTCATATCGCCGCAAGCAGAGTTTCAATACCGCTTACTGTTTTTGCTAATTTTCCAAACGCGACATTTATAGTATCTGTATCGGTAACATCCGAAACCGTACTTGCAATTGTATATCCAGTTAAAACAACATCTGCGCCAGTAAGAACCACCGCGCCTGTTTTGGAGTTTACACTTGTAACCAAACTATCTCCGTTTGCACCGTTATAAACCGCAATGTCAAATATAGTTGAATCCGTAAATGTAATTCTATATGTATCTGTTGTTCCTGCGGCGTGGTTTCCGCTGTGAAGAACTACGGAAGATATACCATTTCCGATTGCACCAGTGTCTCCCTTTGCGCCTTTTAGGTCAACGTAGGCGTATTCGGTGTCACCCTCAACGCGAACACCAAGTTGTGTGCCGTTCCATGTGTACTCAATTGGTTTGCCCGCAGCCCCCGTTGCACCAGCCGCGCCAGTTTCGCCTTTTGCTCCGTCAAAATAATCAATGCCCTTTTGGGGTGTATATCCATCTGCACCATCCGCGCCTTTTGCACCAGTAGCTCCAGTTGTACCTGTTAATCCCGTTTCACCCTTTGCGCCCGTGCTACCCGCACTACCCGTTTCACCCTTTGCGCCTACGGGAATTCCAAACGCAAGATTTACCACACCGTCAGTTGTAGTTTTTGTGACGGTTGGGTTTGCACCCTCCGCAAGTCCCGTTGCGGAAGCGGTCATGTTTTCTATTGCTTCTCTCGCCTCAACCGCTCCGCCCTCTGCCGCTTGAGCGTTAGTTTCAGAGGTTTTAGCGTGGGTTTCTGCTAACTCTGCGGCGGTTTTAGCTGTCTGTGCATCGTTTTTAGCCGATATCGAATCGTCCCTTGCGCTCTCGGAAAGTCCCTGTGCGGTCTGTGAATCGCTTGCGGCGGTTGTAGCAATTGTTACTTTGCCGTCAATCGTGGTATTTGCGCTTGCAGCATTGAGGTCAAAAGCATTCGTCTTGGATATTGCATTATCGTTAAAAGCAGTGGTTTTAGACGTGGCGTTGTCATTAAAGGTATTTGTTTTAGATATTGCGTTGTTGTCAAAGTCAGTCTGTTTTTCCGCCGCGTGAGTATCAAAACCTGTTACAACAAGCTCCGTTGCCGCTTGTGCCGCTTTCGCGTTGGTTTCGGCTGTTTCAGCATGAGTTTCAGCGAGTTCAGCCGCCGTTTTAGAAACACCTGCCGCAGTCGCGCTTTCTTCTGCGTTTAATATAGTGTCTTTTATATCATCAATTTCAGCCTGCAATTGTTCTGCCTGCGTTGGTGTAGGTTCAACAGGGGAAACATCAGACGCAGGAACAATCGCGGACAGCACTTTCATGGTCGTTGAAGCTGACATTATAATGCGCTCTGCGGTTGTGCCATCAGTTTCAAAGTCAACGCCACGAATTGTTATTGTCATTTCGCCTGCATATGCTAAAGGTTCGGCAGGAATCGGCACAATGTATGAGCTTCCAGAAAGCAAGTCAGTTGTCAGAAGCCTATATACCGCATTTTCACCGTATGCATCAAAGAAATATACTTTTTTAGTCGTGTTATCCCATGTTTCGTCAAACGTAATTAGCAATGATACCGCGTTAAAACTTCCGCTTGCACCAGCAACTTTGTTTGACAGTTTTATGGTTTCGCCACTTACTGTGGCGGTTACAATTCTATTTGCCATTACTTCACCCCTTTATAGATTGTTTGCTAATGTAACAAGCAAGTTGAGCTTTGCGGCAGTTATTGCATCACCGACTGCAACATGATAGCTTGAACTCGCACCCACAGCATTGATTATTTGGTTGTATTGCACAGCGGTTACCGGAAAGTTGGGCGTTGCGTAATCGGCCACAAAATAGCCAACTTTTTCACTGATAAAATTTAACAGTCTATTCCACTCCGACGCTCCGATGTAAGACGAACCAACCGTTTTGGGAACGTCCCACGCAAAAGGAGTTGGTGAAATTGTAACCGTAACCGGACTTCCTGCGTTCCAGTAAAGACCGTCCATTGTTTGACCGTAACCATAGAACGTGTATGTGCCAGTTGGATAGAAAAACGAGCCACTTACCGAATACGGAGGTGTATATGTGCGCCCAAAGCTGTATGCAATTCCGCTTGGTGGAATAGGCGTACCTGTTGAAAGCTCCATTGATATGCCAACATCTAAATAGTTGGGATTTGATAGTCCTCCGATTGTGAAAGATACAACCCCACCGCTTGCGCTTAACGATAAAGTAGCCATTAGGCGAACACCGCCGTTCCTATTGCAGAGCCGTTATGTAGTAACGTGCCGATTATGTTTATCGTGCCACCCGTTTTGCCTATATCCACGTTTCCGCTTGCTGACGAACTGGTGCAAATGTAGATTTTCCCACTTGAATCAATTGCCATATTCCCAACGCCGAATATTTTAAGAGGAAAATCAGAAAACATATTTTGCAACACCGCTTTGCCGTCATAAATATTAAAACTTGCTTTTGGCAGGCTTGTACTTGGGTCGTATGGGTCTGCGTAAAGCTCAATCGTGCCATCATGTATTGTGGCATAATAACCGCCTGCGCTTTTGCTTTCCATCTTGCCACCATCAATAATGGTGTATGAACCTGTTTCGTCAGCGACTCTCATGCCGTCAACGGTTACGGAAAGGCTTGTAAGGTCACCTGCCAAATTGCCAACATCAAGCGTCAAACCTTGTGCGGTAACATTTAGCTCGGTAACATCACCCTCAATATCCGTAAACACTTGGTTTGTTTCTTTGTTTAAGTTTGCAAGATTCAAACCGCCCTGTATCATCTTTGATACTTTGCGATTAAAATCATTTAACTTTTTTAGCTCAAGTTCAGCAAGTGTAAATGTTCCGTCGGTGTTTTTAACTCCGTGCAATTCTGGCGGGTCTAAATATGAACTTGTTGTGTTTGTACCCATATTTAATCCTCGTCGCTTTCATAGGTTAGTTCGGGAGCGGTTAATTCAAACTTTGAGCCAGATATGTTTGAAAACTTCATTTTGAATCTGCGACCCTCCAAATTGCACGAAAGCGTATGCAACTTTCCGTTTGCGTTCAATGTCACATTCTTTGTTTTGGTCTTATTGTCAAAAGTCACATCGACTCGCAACATTCCGTTGCCTTTTGCATAAAAGTACAATTCGTCAGCTGTTTTGGCAACTCTGTAAGCATCTAAATCCTGCCACGGAGTTTCCCAAAATGACACAATGTTTGTTCCATCAAAACTCGTTGCGTTTTCGTCAATGTGATATACAACCGCACCGCTTGAAAAGAGTAGTTTATCTTCGTACTCCACAAAGTCTGTGACTGATACACCACGCCATATCATCAGCGTGCTATTCAGCAAGTCATACACGAACATTGCGTTATTGGTTGTGGATGTACCCTCCGGAAACGCACAATATAGTTTTTGCTTGTAGATTATGCTGACAGCATTTTTTGCGTAGGCTTTGTTAATAACAATGTCTTTTGCTTTGTCACCGAGTAAGTTATAAGCCGAAACACCGCCGTAGTAGTACAATCCATCTTTAGAAAGGAAGAACGCGCGGTCACTACCCGATACGACTGTTTTCTCTGCGATTGCGCCAACTGTTGAATAAACTTGTTTGACCTCATATTCAGCGGGATATGTACCAAGAATTCTGCAAATGGTGTTTGTTTTGAAGATAACAACATCATCGAAAATGTTTGAAATACCCAAACACACGCCACCGTCCCATGTTGGAACATTTATAACGCCTGCGCCGTCCTCTGATTTAACCCAGTTTTCGGGGCCGAGGTGTCCATCTCCAATAGTGTCAGAATAATAAACACTATTCGGAGTAGCCTTAACGCCTGTTCCCCATACTCTTTCGGAGTGAAGAGTAAGCGATTTCATTTTCGGAGGACTACCGCCTAAGTCTGCAAATGTCGTGCCATCCCACTTTTTAACATTGTCCGAACCGTTGCCCATGATGATTACATCGGTTGCTGATATTTGGTAATTGAAATAATCCCAATCGCCGTTTGTCAGCCCTGTTGCAAGCGCAGCCCACGCCGAGCCTGTCCAGTAATATATTGCCGTTGCGGTCGCCGCCAACAAATAAGATGTCACCGCGCCAGTGGTTGTGTTGTTCTTGTAAAACTTCATCAAGCGAGTTATTCCCGCAGGTGCAGCCGTTGCAATATACTTTGAATATCCATCAATTGTTTTCAGCGTTCCGCTTGCAATCTCAACATTCTGTGCGTTGCGTGACTGATTCTTAGAAAGCACGCTATCGTCTGCGGATTGATTTAAACCGCCCGCAAAGTTGTCTATTTTAAAAGATGCCATTTAATCACCATCCAGCCGATTCAGATTTGTAAACATCTTTAACCGTTCCGTTATCGTCGGTTGGCAAAACACCCTTGAGTGCTTCTCTGTATTTTGCTTCCCACAATGAAGCCTTTTGCACAGACGATGATGTACCCTTAATCTCGTAATATGTTTGCGCCGCGCGATAACACAAAATGCGATAATCAACTATGTCTGGGAACGGATATGCGTCCGCGGGCAACTCCATATCAATTGGTATGTACTGATACTTAACAGCCACAGAAACGCTTGCAGGGGCTTCACAGTAGACTGTGGAAGCGTGTTGTTCGGTGTTAATCGGTGCGCCGTTATATGTAACGCCAATAAGTCTAAAAAACGTCTTTGTTGTTGCGTTGACAGCAAAAGAAGAATAGGCATCAAGTGCAATATTTTCCGTAAAGTACAGCGGATAATGCTTCCGCGCAATTACGTTCTTTGCTTCATTCAGTGCGGACACAATACGGCTTTCAATAATCGTGCTATCGTCCTCATCTGCAAAGTCCACCTTTACATAATCGGCGGTCTGGTCTATTAGAGTTTTTAAAGTTGTAGGCATTTATTCACCGCCTTTTGAATGTTCTTCTCTATAATGTTTAAGCAACTGCCCCTGCGTTTCGCAGGTGAAGTCACACTTTTTGCAATGTCTTAGCTTTATTTCATCGGTTGTTTCAATTTCTTCCGTTGTTTCCGTTGTTATAGGTGTTTCCGAGATTATGACTTCATCATATTTGAATTTGGCAGATAGCTTTGAAATCAGCTTTTCATCATTGGTTGAGAACTCGCCGTTCTCGTCGAATTGGCACACAAAAACTCTTTGTTTGTGCGAATTTTCGCCAAATGTGTGTTTCTTGCGCATTTCATACACCGCTAAATGCGGTTCTGCATAAAATTTCATTGATACTCTCCTTGTGGAAAAGGGGCGGTTTTTATGCCGCCCCCATATTTCGTTTAGCCCTTAGGAAGATTGACAGCCTTAACCGTGAGGGTGTGGTCTGTCTTGAGCTTCTTGCCGGAAGCGGGGGTGATTGTCAGCACAAACTTGCCACCCTTTTTGTACTTTGCACTTTCGGGGCAGACGATTGCACTAACGCCCTGTGCGACAGAGCCAGTGAGTGCGGCAGCGGGTGCGGCATAGCTGTCGCCAATCGCAAGCGAGTAAGTTACTGTGCCGTTTGCGGTAGATACGTTGTTGATTTCGATATAAAACCCACTATCTCTAACGGGAGTAATATCGAACACTTCTGCGTCGCCTGCGGTATCGACGGTTGCGGCGGTTGCAGTGGAAACCTTGCCCGCATTGATAGTTGCGGCAATAGTTGTAATTGCAGTATTAGGCATATTGTTTTACCTCCTTATATGGTTGTTTCGGCAGCATAGGACGCCTTGAGAACAACGAGTTCTTTGGGACGCATAACCTTAGCGCCGTACAGGTGAAGTCCCTTAACAGCGTCAGAGAACGCGTTTTCGGGACGATATGCTTCGGTCTTGCTGAACTGGTCGGCAATTGCAATAGCCTTGCGAGTACGCAGGAAGCAATAGTCATATGTGCCGTCGTTGTAAACGCCGTTAGACATATAGACCTTAGTGCCGAGAGATGGGATAACGCCACTGAATCCGCTCTTAAGCACTCCATCGTTGGGGGTCATGAGCTTAATGTCGGCAAGTAGGAGTTTTTCAAGAAAAGAGGGGGAAACCTCAAGATATATTTCCTCGCCCTTAGGCACGTTGTAGCCCCATAGAGTTTTGAGAGCGGCAGTTATCTTGGAAATAACGGTTGCACTCGACAGGTTTGCACAATCGATAGTGGTCTTTGCGCCGCCGTACAGTCCATAAATGAAACTGTCCTCGGTTTCTGCGAGTGCGGCTGCGGCTTCCTGCATTGTGGCGGACATGATGTTGCCCTTGCCCTGACGCTTGTCGACGTCGTCAATCTCAAATGCGAAGTAGTCAGATTCCGTAATAGGAAGCGTCTGGCTGTTGTCGTCAAGATTTTCGGGGGTTATGGTTGTGGAATTCTTTATGTATTTTCCGACCGTGGGGCGAGAAACGCCGTTGATACGAACCGTATCTCCCACATCCTTGATGTCACCCTCAAAGTCTTTCCAGCACAGCCCTGCGGCAACGCAGGCGCGCTCACGCTCACGCTGAATTTTCTCGCTCCATACGGTTGGAATAAAGTTGTTATAGCTCATTAATTAATCACCTTTCTTATTACGCCCATCGGTTCATGGACGCTTCAATTTTGTCAAAATTTTTGTGTACTTCTGCGGAGGACATTGCGGCCACTTGGTCTTTAGAGTAAAACTCTGGTTCAGCAGAGCTTGAGCCGTTAACGCTTCCAGAAGATGTGTTCGCGTTCTTTGTGTTCGCTTCTGCGGTTTGTTTGCCGAGCGCAATGTTTTTTTCCTTTTCAATCGCTGCTTTGGCAATATGTTCCGCATAGGCGTACTTGAGCGGTATGCTTTTTTCTTGAGCAATGCGAAATACATCGGGGGGGATTTCGTCGGTAGGCGAAAACTCTTTGCCGTTAACCTCTTTGAAGAAATCAAAAAATTCGGTGTTTTCAGCTTCCTGTTTCGCCTTAGACTGAAATGCAGCCTTTTCCGCTTCACGTTCTGCAAGTAGAGCGTCACGCTCGATAATTGCTCTCGCTGCGTCGGGGTCTTTGCCCTGATTTACAAGCGCGTCAATCTTCGACTGGTCGTCTACCGCTTTCCAGTAAGCGTCCTCGGTCTTAATCGGGTTTCCGCTTCCGTCTACCCAACCAAACTGTGCGGCGCGTTTAGCAAACTCGGTATCTCTTGCCGCCTGTTTCTGCTCAATTTCCGCTCTGACCCTTGCTTCGGCTTCCTTGCGCACTTTGGCAAACTGTGCATTTTCTTCCTTGCTCTGCGCGGAAGTTTCCTGCGCTTTTTCTGCCTGTGCGTCCGTGGTTTGATTACTACCCTCTGTGGTCTGCTCCTGTTCGCCGTTCGTGGCTTCGGCGTTATCCGCATTTACGGTCTCGACAGTTTCAACCTGTGTTTGTGAGCTTTCGTCACTCACTTGTCCGTCGTTAACCGGAGTTAAATATTCGTCCATAAAGGTTTCCTTTCGTGTTTACATTTGTGTGTTTGGGGCTTGCTGTTGTGCTTGTGCTTGTCCCAAAAACTCTTGAATTACTTGCGCCTTATATTCCTCGGACTGCATTTGCTTTTGCTCTGCCAACTTCTGCTCAAGCTCCATAACAAGTTTGTCTTGGTCTGGTATGGAATTGGGGGGTAAACGCTTGACAAACTGAACGGCATCAACAATGCCTGCGTTGAGCAAACTCTCCATTGTTCTCTTAAGCGCGTCCTCTGTGAGATATGAACCCTCGATAACATCAATTTTGATTCTGAATTGTGCGTCTGCCAACTTTGAAGAATCAAACGTAACCATTTGGCGCTTTCCGTTTTCGTCAATCGAAAGTTGTCTAGGAATCTTGTACTTTTTAAGGTCAAACTCAAGCCATATATAACCAGTGTCCTCTATGAGCTGTGCAAGACTTGCCTTGACATTTTCAAGAGGTACAGCAGAGTTCTTGGAAGCAACAATCATTGCCGATGTGTTTTCCGGCTTTACGTTTCCAAGCGCGGAATCGTTTGCGCCGAGTAACTGCATGGTCTGATTTATTGCCAGTACAATAATGTCAATAACAATATTTGCTATCTGCGCAGGTGGTATCTGATAAACGATATTGGAAAGGCTTGTTTGCTCGTCCACGTTGACCTTGATTACTTCACCAATGCGGTTATTAAGCCCATTAGGTAGTGCGTTTGAATTAATTGCCGTTCTTGGAAACGCCATATCACCAATGTATTTGAACAGTTTTGCAAACGCTTTATCGATTTCAAGCTGATTGTTTACAAGCCCCGTGGCAACAGCCTGTCCGTGATATGAGTTCTTGATTGTGTCCCAGTTCGCCCATGCAACAGGATAAATATCCAGTTCCGTGTCAACCTCTTTGCGTATGTAGCAGTTGCGAACGGATTTGTTAAACATGATTTTGTCGTTGTCATCGACCCACAACTTGATTACATATGTTGCTTTGCCGTACTGCGTTTCACGGTTTTCAAGCTCTTTGCTGCCTCTATCGCCCGCTTGCTCGTTGTATTCAACATCGGGAACAATCATTGTGTTTATTTCATCGTCTTTAAGTCCGTTTTCCTTTTTGTTTGCTTTTGCTTCTTTTCTCAACTTGGAAACGGTTTCTCTGCCAGATATGATGATGTACGGCTGATGCGGTCTACCGTTGACATTGATTCGCGGGTCGTTTGGATTTCCGAGCATGACGTTTACGCCGTCAATCGCTTCTGTGATAAAGTCGCCCATAATCGGAACGGGAACGGAAACAGGCATATCGGTTTCGGGGTCAACAACAGGGTTTCCGTCTTTATCAGTTTGGTATGTTTCACCGCTGAACTGTCCTGTTTTTACGCGTCCATCCCAATATGTGTAAGTAGCCATATCTCCGCTCATTGCGCCATCAAATAGCAAACGCCGAATAACGGAATCCATTTTGAGTTTTTCCCACTTGTCGATAGAGTTTTTAGACAAAACCGAGGCAAGTCGCAAACGCTCTTGCTCCGTTGCATCGTCCGTTTCGTCAGATATGTTTTCGATGATGTAGTTCATCTTCACGGAAGAAGTCATACACGAAGCCACAAAATGCTTGATTATGCGCTGAAACATTGGCAGAATGAACATTGGTAGACCGCCGAGGTTTATGCCGTCCCATTGCTGACAGTTATATACACGCCAGTTGCGGCGAACCGTTGCGTAGTAGTCGGGGCTTAAAGAGTGGTTATACTCAACGCCTGTTTCATATAATTTCCAATCCTCTGTGCATTCGTTGTTTTTCATTTACGACCACCACCCCTCATCCATTCTCGCTCTGTTTCTGTATATCCGTCATTGCGTTCAATCGCTTCATAAATACTCGCTTGTGCGTCGGCTTCTTTGTTTGCTTTGTGTTCCTCAAGTGCGTCTTTAACAACCTTAACGGGGCTTTTAATTGGCTTAGGCTCAATTCCCTTTACGCTTCTCATTCCAAGCCGCAAACCCTCTTTGTAGCCAATCGCAAAGCATAAAAACAGCAATATTGCCAAAACAACGCTTATTATTAAGTCCATTAACGACCTCCCATGAAATCCATGTATGAATCTGTAATTTCTCCGCTGAGATATGTGCTTTTATCGTCTGCCTGACGCTCAAACTCGAAGTTGTACTGTTTTTGCTCTGTGGGTTTGCTAAAACTTCGGAATGGTATTTTCTCTGCAAGCCCGGTGGTTGCGTCGCAAGCGTCGTCATGCTTGTTGTTTCCTCTTTTTACAAAACTTGTTAACTGCCTAAAATATCTATCGTAGTCAGAGCCGGGAACAATTTCCGAATCATCCAAAAAATAAAAGTGTTCCTTGATATATCCGGCGTTCATTAGAATTCGGGTCAACTTGTTCTTGGTGGTCATTTCACCTTGCACAGAACAAGTGTTGTGCTTTTCTTTTAACCCGCGCTTGATATTGCGCGAATATTGAAATCCTCCGTTGTTGTGTTCAATATTCATAACTTGACATTTGGTTCTAATTATTAAGCCGATAACTTGAGGCTCCGTTATTTCGACACCGTCTTTAGTAAAGACAACGTCCGAAATATAGGTATCGTCACCGACCCTGTTTCCAATTAGTGAACAAAGGTCGTCATCTCCCGCATCGGCGGTATCTGTAAATCCCAGCACACCATCAATTACTTTGTTGGCAAGGTCTTTTACCTTAAACCGATGAAGTTCGGCACGCGGAAGTAACAAACCCTTTTCTTCAATCGGGTGCTGCATAAACTCCGCTTCCCATATAAACGGGTCGGTTATGCGCCGTATTTCGTGGTATTCCTTTGTGGTTTTGATAAGCTCACAGAACGACTTGCCCTTATTGTCAAGCGCCGCGATTGTGATAACTTCCATGTCCTTGACGTAATACTCGCTATCGGGGTCGGTTAAACGACCTATCGGGTCGCGTTTACTCCAACGAGTGGCAATATGTATCTCTGGACAGCCCGTTTCAAGCCGTGACAGGTGCGTTGAGGTGTACCAGTTCCATACGCCCTCAATAACCGTTTCGGATAACGCTTCTTCGATGTTCTTAATCGGGTCATCGAGGATTGCAAGGGTTTTGCAGCCGAAACCAGTGATTGCGCCACCAACACCTGCGCAGAAATATGATGGTTGCGTGTTACCGGCTACGCTCCATGCGTCTACCGCAGAACTTTTTTTACTCACCGCGGCGTTAGGAAACACTTTTCTGAACTTAGGGTTATCAAATATGCCGTCGCGTATGTCCTTTGAAAACTTTTCAGCCAATGTTGCGGCATATGAGTTTCGCATTATGCTGCCTGCTGGATTTTTACCTAACATCCAAGCGCAAAACACGCTGATGATGTAAGACTTTCCGGCGCGAGGGGGTAAGCTAATTGCGAGTTTTTTTATCTTGCCATCTGCAACCGCTTGCAATTTCGCCGCAATAAGTATCAAGTGCGGTTTGTTGTCGCTGAAAAATATAGGGTCTATGTATTTGCAGAACTTCCAGAAGTCTTTGCGCGCTTCCGCAATATCCCTTTGGGCTATCAGTTCTGCGAGTTCTTTTAATTTGTCATTGGTTTTTGCCATAACCCACCTTTAATCATTGGATAATGCTGATATCGTCGCCAAGCATAATCATCGGTTGAATATCGCTGACGGGTTCATACGCCGCACTTATAGAATAGCTTTCATCTTTGAGCCACGCTTTGCCAACAACGGCATAGGTGGTCTTTGTCTTTCCGCTATGCAACTGCTGTGCAACGGAAACGACCTTAGGTGTATGAACGTGACCGCCAATAATAATGTCGCAGTCAGAGTGCGCTCTTGCCATTGTTTTGAGCTTACATTCCGATTTTCCGATGTTGTGCGTGGCGTATATTTTGTAAATATGGCCGCTTGCGTTTATGGTGATAAAACCGTGAACGTAGTTGTACTTTTCAAGGCAACCAAGTTTTGTGCATATCGTGTCTCCAATATCGCTGCCAGTGTTTCTAAATGTCCGTTCTTCGTGGTTTCCACAGCAAAAGAAGATTATCTTTTCTCGTATCGGGTAGAGGTACTCGACAATCGTTTCAATCTGTTTTTGGGGCATCATTCTTTGAGAATAAACACAGCCTTTAGAGCCGAGCGTTGCGTTGTCGGTTAAATCTCCGACGATAACAACAACCGCCAGAGGGTCGTTTTCAATTTCTTGCACATACTTCAAAAATGCTTTCTTTTGAAAGCCGTGCGCACCGATATGAACATCTGAAATTATGTAAAGGTGTACATCGTTTTCGCTTTTATATGTGAAGTGGTCTTTGCTTTTCTTTGAAACAGTCGGTGCGTGATAACGCTTTGAACCTCTCAACGCCCCTCTGACCTTTTCTTCAATCTGCTTGTCCGTTAATTCGGGAAAACGCGGTTTCATTGCGGCGTATAATTCCGTCCAAGACAAGCCGTCGTCAAATTTTAGACATTCAGCTTCTGTTTTCCAGTCGATAATCACCGCACCTCAAATCTTCCTTGTATCTGGCTATCGGGTGACACACAAACGCCCGCAAACTTACCCTTGCGTCCTATGCTGTCCCATAGCTCATAGCACATATAAATAACGTCAGGCTCTATACCCTTTGTCCTCATGCGCTTTATCTGTTCTCGGATTCTGTCAAGTTCGTTTGTCATGTTGTTTTCCTTTAAACAATAAAAAAAGAGCTACAAATGATTTCTCATTCATAGCCCGATTCGGCTTTACCCGTTACAAATTCGCAACGGAATATGTAATTTTCTTCTTTGTTTCCAATATTATAATGTCGTCTTTGCGTTTGATGATTTCTGCGGTGTTTCCCCTGCGGAGTATGTCGTTGATTATGCCAATTGCTTTTTCATCGAGCAATGTCACCGCCCCTTTTGTCCTCTTTCCCATGCGGTAATAGTGTTCATTCAGCTTTAAGCTCGAACGGCTACCACCGCATAGTGTTGCTTTATTTCTTGCTCAAAATCATTGCTTTTTACAGCGTTGTGAGGGATTGTTAAAGTGGTATATTAATCTCGCTTGTAGTGGCACTCCCCGTTTTTGTAAGCTCCACATTCTTCTTTAAGGCAATTGAGATATTCTCTCGTTGTCCTCGTCACCGTTTGATATGAAGCACATTGTCCGTCCATTGCAAACTCATTTATGTTTTGTTCAATGACAAGCATATTAACTGTATATGGACATTTCATATGTATCTCCCATATTATGTAAGCAGTCTTAATAACTCTATGAAAAATATAAAAATTTTATAGGGGGTTGTGAATTTTGGGTTTGAATAATTCTGGAGAAATTTGTGATAGTAATAGGGGGTATCCCTATACAGACCCACCCGGGTGCGAACGGGGGCATACCCTCGCGCAATAGGCAGGGGGTAGGAGGCTCGCACGTACATACCCCATGCACAGCGCGGAGGAGCATTGCATGTACACGGCACAGCAGGAGAGGCGCGCTGATATGTACGCACACATCCATCAGACGAAGCGGCACGACATGGACAGCGCGACTATAATAGTGTACATCATCAATGCATACACAATGCATACATATACACAGACAATCGGCAACAACCAATAGTTATTAAACAAAATAAATATTATGTGTAATTTTGTACGCTAAAGAGTTGTGGATTTGCAAGGGTTACAGAATATACAACATAATGAATACTGTTTTTGTGCCACATATTGCTTATTCACTCGACTGTGAATGAATATCTAATGAATACTATTTGTCGGTCAACATGAGCTTTTCTTCCGGCGAAAGCGTGGAAAGCAGCTCGTTTATCCGTGCGTTGATGGCTTCCATATCCGGCTCAACCTCTGCTGTGACGGTGAACTCTTGTTTGTCGCGCCAATTCTTGCCCTGACGGTTCTTCAACCAGAAGATAGCAGCGGTTGTGTCTGGGGGGACTTCTTCTTCAATTTCAACTTCAATTGGTACGCCTTGATATTGCATAACCTTTGTGACTTTCTGCTTATATCCCATTGCTCGATTGCGGAGAGAGTGCGCGACTTCTTGGTCTGCAATCTCACGCCCGTTTTTTATGGACTCAATGAAAGTAGGATATTGTAACTTCCAATTATTCAAAGTAGCTTCCGATACATCAAAATATCTAGCTAAATCCTCATCCTTTGCAGATAACAAACAATAGTTATAAGCCAACCGGTCATACTCTGGTTTATATTTTGTAAGTTGTCCAATGCTAGCCATAGGTTATTACCTCCACAAATATATTGACATATATTAAAACAAATGTTATAATTATTGGTTTACTATCAGTATTATACCATATAATGGGGAGTTCCGCAAGTATATAACTGTGCGTAGAGCGACAATCACAACAGTTATTTACCAAAAACAACCTGCACCATACAAGGTTGAGCGTGAAAACACGAAGAAAACACTGCGGTCAACCCTGTAAGCCAGTGATACCAATGCTTTCAAGGCTCGTGACACGCGTTGAACACGATTGCACAGAGTATCTCTATTTTTAAAAAAAATTCCATAGGACACTTATATGGTTTTACGCTCAACCGTTTATTTTATATATTATTATCTCTGTAAGTATTGGTATTACTAGCTTTTTTGAGTTGAGCATGATTTGAGCACGACTATTCCTATCGGTATACTTCGTCTTGTTTACTTTGTACACACGTATGGTTGTTTTAAGGAGGTTTGGTATACAAACTATACAAATTGGAAATATATGGACAAATGGTTACAAAAAGTTACAAAAACAGGCGATAAAGCCAAAAACAGCGTTTTGAGCATAAAAAAGCCCCTCAAAAGAGGAGCTATAAAGAATTTATAAAGTTTTATTATCTTTGCGTGTAATATACAACTTTTGGTGTGGTAAGCGCTTCTTCGAGGGTCTTACCAATGCTTAAGCGGTATCTTAAACCGCCGCGAGTTAAATTGTTTTCTTTGCACCAGTCTTGCAGCGGCTTTGTTTCTCCGTTGATTTCTACTGATTCATACATATGTATTAACAACGTGCCGTCTACAAGTCTTTCTACGGCGGGACGCCCGGTGGCTTCGTTACGCTTAAATGCTATGTCGGCAATCTCATAGTGCGGAACCACAACATTCAGCTGCTCGCACTGGGCGTATAGCGCGTCAAGCATTTTTGCGTCCCTGTGCTTTGCAGCAGACTTTACTCTGCTTATATATTGCAATTGCATACTGGGAGACGCCGGAGCCTTTGCTGTATTATTCATTAATGTTATTCTCCTTATATAATAGGTCGGCTTCTATCAGTTTGTTAATATAGCCGTTCACGCTTCGGTTGTGTTTCCGTATCTTATCTTTAGTGCCTATCGGAGCAATAACAATTATTCGCTCTCTGCATTTGCGTTCCCATTGGTTTTGCCTTAGTTCTTTTTTCTCGTCCATGTTTTCACCTCCTTATATACAATAGTATTATACCATAAATCGCATATAATGTACATTATGACACCATACAAAATGTCATGTACAACTTTGTAACAATTGACAGTTGACATTGTGTAACGTACATGATACTATGTAACCACGAAGAACACAAACAACAAAATTTAGGAGGACTTGAAAATGAAATTTGATAAATGGTTAGATACGCTGCTTAGCGAAAAAGGCATAGACGCGGAAAGCACAATCGCATTTGACGGAGAAAGCGAAACCGGAACTTATAATCTTATGATGCTTGATGTAGTAATTGAGGCCGTTAAAAGCACTGGCACGCAGGAGCAAAAAGCAATACAGAACATGCTTGTCAAAATTGATTTTTGTAACGGTGATATAGTTGATTACTTCCGGCATCTCGCAAAGGCTCTTGTGTACTAAGTTTGCATAACCCGTCTGATGATGATTGACTGGTAATCAATCGAAACCGCTTAGGCGGTCACGGGAAACCGATAACAAAACAAATTTAGGAGGATATGAACAATGTACACAGTAAAATTTGACAGCTCCAGAAGCTCTTTTAGATACCTCGTTCTCGATTCAAACGGAAACATATTTGCAACAATCAAAACTAAAGACGCGGCGCAGAGTTACGCCAAGCTGTTAAACGAATGTTCACACAAATAACAACACAGGCGCAAGCCGGAAAGAGGATAATATGAACGATTGCAAACACACGAAAGAATGCAACCCACTTCGAAATTGTGCGAACTGCAAAGAATATGAACCAATAGACCCAAAACAACCGCCCAAAGACTTGTTAGATAAAATGAATTTAGCCCCCACAATTAAGTGAGGGCTTTTGTTATGAGTATTTGTGGTTTTTTATCGTATGACTAACCGATGACTAACTGGTGTTGAACAATGTGTTGATATTACTGACTTCTCCGCACGCTCCCAAACCACGCGCGCTACCAACTGCGCCACACCCGGAAATGACTGATAATGCTGAATTTCTTAGTGTTTTCAATGTGTTGCTGTTTTGCTCCGTCTTGCTGTGTCATATTGCAAACCGCTGTGTCAAACTCGTATGACTAACGCTGTGACTAACCGCTACGACTAACTACAACTTATTAACCGCTTCCAACATTTCAGCAATTTTAATGTGCGTGTAATTCTTCAATGTCGTTGTGTAGTCCTCGTGACCGAGTATTGCAATGATGATTGCCGGGGCTATCCCTGCATTGGCAAGTGCCGTAGCCGCGGTGTGACGGCAACAGTGAGGCTCTAGCTTGCGTATACTGAGGCGCTCCAAAGCAAAGTAATATTGAGTATAAAACATTTTTTCCGGCATTTCAAGTAATTTCTTTTTATTCGCATTGTAAAGGCTTTCAATAATGGGATAGACTTTATCGCATATAGGTATTTCTCTGTCAATTCCAGCTTCTGATTTTATGCCGCCTATTAAATAATGCTCTGCAAGGTGTATGTTGGATTTTCTAACCGTGCTTATTTCTCCGTAGCGCATACCTGTATAAATCATAATAAGGATAACTCCGGTGAATTTGTTGCCATTATTGTAATCGTCCCACAGCTTATCAACCTCCGCACTGGTAAATGAATCCTTTTTAGACTTTGCCTTTTTCTCAAGCTCAATGAATTTTGAGTAGTCTTTATCCGCAATATCATTCTTAATTGCATAATTATACATATTACTGAATAATGATTTTATGTTTTCTTTGCCTCTGCGCCCAAGCTCCGCGTTGCCGTCCTTGCTTTTGTTGCTTGAGGGCAACGCTTTTGCGTTATCAATTATGCGCTGCAGGTCTGCGGCTTTCAACGAGTTAAACTCCCTTGAGTGTATCGGCACACACTTCGCATAGGCAGCCTTGTAGCCGTTCACTGTGTCGCTTGTCTTTTTGGGGTAATGCTCTGCGCTCCACAGCAGATAAAGAGCGTTAAATGTGATTGTGGGGCTTGTCGCGGCTACTGGAGCATTGCGCAGCGTGTCAATATATGCAAGCGCATCTTTTTTGAGCTTAAAGCCTTTCTTGGTTATATAGTATCGGTGCTTAATTGTTTCGTCTCTCGCATCAGGCCGCCAATCGGTTATTTGAGCAGTCCATGTAGTGCCTTGCTTGAAAGCCGTTCCGGCACCGTTGCCTCTTGTGCGCGTCTTGCGCTCTTTTTCGTCCACTAATTATCACCACCTTTTGGGTCTATCTATGGCTCAATTCCATAATAAACTTCGTCAACTACCTTGTCTCCCCAAATTTCCCGCGCATAAGCTTCGTACCCCGCGTCAATAACGGAGACTACCATTTCTGCCGGTTCAATCAATTCGTATTCATGGGGATTTTCAATAACGGCACTGCGGCCTGCGCCGAACCCCGCTTCATATCCAGCATCGTAGCATCTTTGATTTTCTTGCTCAATTTCGTTTAGTTCTGATTTTATTTCGGGGCTTGATGCCGTGTTGGCCCCGGCGTTATATCCGCAACTACTTAATGCCATTAGCGTCATAAGCGCCAAGATAATCTTCTTCAAAACAATCCTCCTTATTTTAACCGCTTATGCAGTCGTTTTATAGTCCGTTTTGTATCCCATTCAATATGATATTGTGTTATTATATAAAAGTGCCAAATTTTGCAGCATTGGAGAGGGAAAAAGTTATGGAGAAGTTAGAAACAGAATTGCAAAACAACTATTTGAAATTAAGCAAGTCCGCCCAAGCAAAGCTACTTATTTATGCTCGCTCTCTTGCAGAAGCCGAGCGTATTCCTCAAGCCGCTTCTTGTTGTCGGCAGACAAAACCCGATGAATAGTGTTTAACTCCTTCGCGCCGCCGTCCTCTAATTGGGTGGCGGTTTCTTTTGCTATTGGTACATCATAGCCCATTAACCACGCTTCGCTTACGTTAAGGGCGTTTGCAATTTTGTATATGTTCTTCTGCTTCGGTTCGTATTCGCCAGTCAAATAAGTGCTAATCGATGATTTTCCAATGTGCGTTATGTTAGCTAAATCGGCCTGTTTCATGTTACGAATATCAAGCGCATACTGCAATCGCTCCGCAAGTGTTTTCATTCTTGCACCACCTTTCTTCTTTATATATGTACACTATCACGGAAGTTCAGATAAATCAACAATAATTTTGATATTCGACAAAAAAAGTTCAGAAATATGAATTTTCTGCTTGACTTTACAAAACATGTGTGTTATTCTAAGTTCAGAAACACGAACAGGGAGGTGAGAAATTGGAATTTGATTATAGCAAGTTGAGGGGAAGAATCAAAGAGGTGTTCGGAACGCAGGACATATTTGCGAAAGCAATCGGAATCAATAAAGGCTTGTTAAGCAGAAGCCTCAACAATTCAAGGGAGTTTTCGCAAAAGGAAATAAACAAGTCCTGCGCTGCGCTTAAAGTATCGCCCGAACAGATACCTCTTTATTTTTTTGCGCAAAAAGTTCAGAAACACGAACAAACATGAGCAAAGGGGAAACAAATTGAGAAACACAACACAGCTAAAATCTATATATGCAATTCAATGCAAGGAAACAAAAAAGCTCTACATAGGAAGCTCAACGGACGTTCAAATGAGGGCAAGGGCGCATTTCTCCGACCTAAAGCGCGGGGCTAAAACGGTCAAAGACCTAAGCGGAAAGCTTGTAAACTCTCAATGGCAAGACGATTACAACACATATGGGAAAGACAGCTTTGACATCTTCGTTATCGAGCAAAACATACCATACGAATTATCCGCTGTGCGAGAGGATTATTACATTAACTTATACAAAGCAACAAGTAAAGAATTCGGATATAACCTAATCGGTGCTCAAATACCGAATCCATTAGATTTAATTTATGGCCTGCCGAAACTGCCGGCAACACAAAGTTAATCGGAGGTAAAGACGATGTATTTAAACAAGGAGCAAGCCGCAAAAATAATGGGAATCAGCACTAGAACACTTGACCGCATACGGAAAGATGGCAAAATCAGCACCTACGCAATGTCACCGCGAAACCTGCGCTTTGATAGCGAAGAAGTAGAAGCATATGCACGCGGAACTAAGGAGGCTACATAAATGATTTGTCACAAATGCCATCACCCATTTATCCCCGACAGTTCGGAAATGTTTTGCGCGAAGTGTCTGCAAGCAAAATTAACAAGGTCACTTGGTCGGTCAGCAAGCCCATATCCACACAATGTCACAGTGAGGTTGTTGGATGTTAGGCAGTTGGCTGTGAGAAATTAAGGAGAATCAATATGAAAGAAATGAAATATCAGTCAACGCGCATACAGCCGCCAGACGTTTTGGAAACTGGTACATATAAAGACTATAACTTTTTTGTTCTCAATCTTGGAACTCACCCTTGTGCTTATGTAGAGATTCCTAGCTCTAGTGAGAATTTCGGCAAAGATTACGATTCCATAGATGTTGGTTGTCACGGCGGACTAACCTATGCGAACAAGGCGCTGACGGCAGTTAACCGCGAGGGTTGGTTTATTGGATGGGATTACGCACACTGTTACGATTATTCAGGTTATGGCGCTAGTTATGGTTTTCAAGACGACGGTAAAAGGTTCAGCACTTTAGAAATGATTTCCGATTGCAAGGAAGTTATCGACCAGCTTGTGCAACAGGACAACCCAACATGAGCAAACGCACATACATAGCCCTCGAAGCTCTCACAGCGTTGTTGGTCGGGCTTGGGTACATTCTACTGCTGCCGGTGATGGCGGCGTGCGCGAGGTAGCGCCATGACAAATTGCCCCTATCCTTGTCCCACACGTTGCGTAGGCTGTCAAAGCTCCTGCCCCACATCAATCGCACACGAAGCCGAGAAGAAAGCCAAATACGCACAGCAACAGCGTGATTTTGTCATTAAAGATGTACATATTCAAGCCGTGATAAAAGCGGAACGCAAGAAACATTTAGCATATGGATAACACGAAAGGAGTTTAAGGTGAAAAAGCGAGGGTCAAAAATCAAGTGTCCACTTGACGGGTGCGAGTGCAAAAACAGCGGGAATTATTCGGATTGCAAAATTGGGAAGCAATATGGAGTTCCACAAGGCAAGCAAATGACAATCCGTGAAATCTTGAGATAATCCCGCAACATGAAAGGAGAAAACAATGGACAAAGTATATATCCGCGCGGAAGTTGTGCCGATAAATCAAATCCGCATCAGACATTATTACCGCAAGTCCGAACCGAGCCAAGCAAAAATCGATAGGTGTTTATCATTCTTTTTTGACAATGGATATTTTGAGGACGAAATCACGCTTGACCGCTTTGGGTATCTCAAAGATGGTTACATAAAGTATTTATTTCTGATGTATTCCAGCGTTGAAAAAGCAAGAGTTTTACACGTTTTTATCAAGGAAGCGATTAAGCCGATAACCCCGCCCGAACCGATAAAGAGGACATTTTGGCTTTACACAGGTACGAAGCACAAAAAACCGACATTTTGGCAGAGGGTGTTTGTCCATGCTTAACGCTTGCCCCGAAGACCCTCAATTAACCTACTATACACGCACAGGCGAACCTTGTAGGGTAACTTATCCAGAGCGCGACGATGTTGAGATTGTCGAGGTTGGAGAAGAAGAATACGAAAAAATCATACAGAAAAGGAATGAAAGGAAAGGTACATATGAACACTAAATTTAACATCGGTCAGATTATCAAGCGCGACGATGTAATCACTGGAATTACAATCGGAAACTCTGGCGTAAAGTATCAAACCAAATCTAGAGCTTATACCGAAGCGGAGTTAGACAAGTTTGTTGTTTTACCCGCAGACGAGCGGACTTGCACAGGCGAACCAACTAGCGCAGGCGAATCACAGCCCATCGCACCGCAGGAGGACAAGGCCAAGTTTAAGGTTGGGGACAGAATAATCAGCGTTCGTGAAGACTGGACTACTGGCGTAAAAGGAACTGTTCTAATTGTGGGGGCAAACGATTTATTGGTTTCTTTTGACAGGTATGTTGACCCGTCTTTTCCACGCGGTGAGAATAAGTTTTGCGCATATCAAAACGAGAAAGAAATTGAACCCTACGCCGAACCCGAACAGCCAAAACTCACAGTCACACGCGAAATGTTGGAAAAGTTGGGTGCTTGCACAGGCGGAATATCAACATTTGACAGGCTATTTCCAAGCGGAAGCGGCGACCTCAAAGATGTTTGCGAACAAGCCGAAAAATCCGGACACGCTGATTATTCCTCTTGGCTCACATCATGCAAAGACCGCATAGCCGAAATGCAGAACGAACAGCCAAAAGAAGCGGTGAAGCTATATTGTGTGAAAGATTACGTCGGAAGCAATGCGCTTACAAAAGGCAAGACATATGAATTCGACGGCTTTGGGGTTACTTATGATAATGAGTTTCGTGGTGCGGGTCGTAAAACTTTTGAAGAGTGGAAGCTAAAAAATCCCGAAGTTGCGTCTTGCCTTGTCCCCCTCGTCAAGCGCCCTGCAAAAGTTTGGGAATGGGTGTTGATAGTTGACGCTAAGCCGAGCGCTAGCGCAACGCGATATGAAAATGGGGATATTTTAAAAATAACTCATTATGATATGAGATTTGCGCAGTATGAAAAAAGTGTGGGGGGATATTTAAACGAAGGGGAATATCTTGTCCTCGACGGTTACACACCCGAACCCGAGAAAGAGCCAGAGCCGGTTTACTTTTCTGGCAAGGTTGTATGCATTGAGCCTCATGTTGGATTTCTTACAAAAGGCAAAGCCTATACATTTAAAGACGGATTATCAAAAGACGATACAGGCGATTTGTATCCATTTAGCGGAATCCCTTTCAAAACTGTTGCCGATTTAAGTAATCATCACACAGCTAAATTTATCCCCTATCTCGGTGAAGCGTGATGGATATTGGAGGAAAGCAATATGACTGAATACATTTGCCTATCCTGCGGAGAAAAATGCTATTCTGCCGCAGAAATTAAACACATGGTTGACCCGACGTGCGAGAAGTGCGGAGGGAAGCTTGAAAAAAGTAGCGTGAATAATATTGACGAACTGATAAAGCGATTGCCCCATGCCACAGGCGCTGACATATATTTGGGGTTGTTGCAGCAAGCCGCCGATGCTCTCAATTCCCAACAAGACCACATAATCGAACTAACCGCCATAAACGATGCATTGTCAAAATCGTTTAAGCCAATAACGATTGAAAGAGGTGATTAGCATGTTTGAGGAAATCAGAGCCAGAGCAGAAGCGGCAACACCGGGGCCGTGGACGCGGGAAGAAGTCAAATATCCCGGTGAGCCTGTGCATCTGCGTTTTGGAAATTGCGACTTTGTTTTAGGCCGCGCAGAATTTTACCGTGATGCTGACTTCATCACCCAAGCCAGAGATGACATACCCGCACTGATAGCCGAGGTTGAACGTGTGACGGCTGAACTTAGAGCCTATGGAGGCATGAAACCTGCCGGCATGAAAATACTTCAAGAAAATTGCAAAGAGCTGCATGAGGTTTGCCGAGAGCATCAGCAGGAACGAATGGAACTTGAAGCGCAATTAGAGCTACTCTCCGCTTATCGCACCTTTGCTGAGCGCGTCAAGCGTGATTATACCGAGTGCGATAAGCTGTTTATCCACATCTCGGCATTAGAGGAGGCGTTGAAGAATGGCTGATAGATTAACAAAGCGAACATATAGCGGTTCTCCGGATATAGAGTTTTCGTGCTTTACCGGTCCGAGGGAACTAATGGTCGGATACGCCAAGATATATGTCAGGCTATGTGAGCTTGAAGATGCTGAGGAACAGCGAAACAAGGGGTGTGAGAAACAAATAAGTGACTAGACATTGCAAGAAGTTAGGGAATATTGCAAAAGTCACAACTGCAACAATGGAGACTCCGAAAGCTGCAAATTGTTTAGCACACTATGCAGACAGTACAGTTTTGGTATTCCCTCCGGATTTGCATTTGAAGAAGCAGAACGCAAGCTAAGGGGGGGCTGATGTTATGACAGATGTTGAAAAAGCAATTGACCTTATAGAGTGTTTTTTTCGAGAAAGCGACAACGAATGTAAAAACTTGAACTGCGAAAATCAAAGTCCGTCATGCAAATTTGAACGCGAAGCAGCGATGGAGTTTATGATTACAGCTCTCCGCTCACAGGCTGAACGCGAAGCAAATGAACCGCTTACGCTTGACGAGCTTAAACAGATGGACGGTGAGCCAATATGGTTTGAAACCGGAGAGATTTCCATAGATGAGCAAATCCTCGGTCGATGGGCAATAATCACGGAGCGTACCAATAAAGCTATTTGGATTACGTGTACAAAAGGCAACAGGTACGGAAACGCATGGTTATTTGAAAATTACGGCAAAACATGGTTTGCGTATCGCTACAAAAAGGAGAACACATGAGTGATTTGATAAGCCGTAAATTCCTACTATCTCACGAATGCGAAGCTGACAGAATGGGTGCAATGCTTGTTGTCGGTAAGGGGTGGATATTGGAAGCTCCCACCGTTGATGCGGTTGAGGTTGTCAGGTGTAAGGGCTGCGCCCACGCCCACAGGGAATATTCTCCAAGATTTAAGGGGGACACCGAAGAACATTACTTGTGCGGAATGACTAAAGATTATCGCAAACCTAACAGTTTTTGCTCGAGTGGCAAGTGCAGAGAAAGCGAGGTAAGCGAGTGAGTGAATGTAAAACCTGTAAAAGAACAGATATAAAATGTTGTCCCACTTGCAACTTGGACGGACACACTTGCGATGTATGCCATCATTGCGGATGCGATTGTCCTGAATGGGTTTTGAAGATTCAAACCAACGCAGACCGCATAAGGGCAATGAGTGACGAGGAATTGGCAGAATTTATGGCCGAAAGATATTCCAACGAAGTGTTTATGCGCTTAATAGATGAGGGTTGCACAATAACAGAATCGGCAAGATGTGCCTTAAAGCGTGACCTTTACGTAGTGTGGCTTGAATGGCTCAAAGAAGAAGCCGACAACCCCGAGCTAGGCGGTGACACATGAGTGTATATGCAATCGACTTTGACGGAACGCTCTGCGAAAACGCATACCCCGAAATCGGAGAACCAAAGCAAAAGATAATCAGATTTTGCAAAGCAAGAAAAGTTGAGGGTCACAAGCTGATTTTGAATACTTGCCGAGAGGGAGGATTGCTTGCCAAAGCCGCCGCATGGTGCGGAAATTGGGGGCTACTGTTTGACGAGTATAACGAGAACTTGCCGGAACTCATTGCGCAGTACGGCACGGATTGCAGAAAGATTAGTGCGGACTTCTACATAGATGATAAAAGCCTATTTTTAGAGGAGGTTAACGAATGACACACGAAGCGTTTGAACGAGTTTTACAAGAGCAACTGACCCTATGCACAGACATACTTTGCCGAAAATCCAAAGAGTACTCAACGGATGCCGACAAGCTCCACAACTTTAAAACAGCCGCAGCGGTACAGGGCGTTACGCAGATACAAGCTTTATCTGGCATGATGGCAAAGCACACAGTCAGTGTTTACGATATGTGCATGAGTGGCAAAAGCTATCCTATTCCGCTTTGGGAGGAAAAGATAACCGACAGTATAAACTACCTGCTTTTGCTCAAAGGCATAATTGTTGAAGAATCGGACAAGCCCACGGAAGTTGTTGCGGACGACCTCGATATGGGCGAAGAAGATGTGTCAGAACCAGAGCCTATAAAGGGGAAATATGAGGGGTTGAGAAACGAGGAGCTAACACATCTAATATGCGAAACCTATAAACACGTAAGCTGTGACCCATGTCCGCTGGTTGCTCAACAAGGCGAAGATTGCAAATGTTCAATGGCCTACATGCGCGACCAATCTACCGAATTCCGCAAAATCGCAATTTCCTATTTAGAAGGGGAGGGGAAAGCATGAAAGGGTGGATAAGCGTAAAGGATGGGCTGCCAGACAAAAGCGGATATTACCTAATCGCAAGCAAAAATCCATATCGAGGTAGGCAAAACGGGGTTGATGTTTCGTATTATCAGCACAAAGCGCAGAACTGGAAAGCAACATATAATCCAGACGTTACCCATTGGCAACCGTCACCAAAACCGCCCGCGGATAAGGAAAAGCAAAATTAAATTAAATAAAAATTTGGAGGAAAAAACAAATGGCAATAATCACACCCGACAAAATGGACTTTAGCAACAAAAACCTAATTCTTATAATCTCCGGACTTCCCGGCGTAGGAAAGACCACACTTTCGTTATCGGCTCCCGATGTTTTGCTTATCGACGCAGACGAGGGAATGGCGCGAGTAACCCCGGCGCACAGAAAAGACAGCTCCATTAGCAAGACCTATGAGGAACTGCTTGAAGATATTAAAATCGCAGAGGGCAAATACAAAACCATCGTCATTGACACTTGCGGCGCACTTATCGATATGCTCAAAGATTGGGCGGTCAGAACCGACACAAAAGCCAGTAAATCATCTGGCGGTATCAGCTTGCAGGGGTTTGGAGTTGTCAAAACTGAGTTTCTCCGCTTCTCTGCTGAACTCCGCAAGAAGTTCAATGTAATCTTCCTGTTCCACGAAAGCAAGGAAAAGCAGGACGACAACATTTTCTATGACATCGTCTGCGAGGGCAGTGCGAGAACTCTTGTTTGGCAGCCCGCCGACTTGGGCGCACATCTTCATATAGTAAACGGTGAGCGTTATCTCGGATTTACGCCCACGATGAACTACAACGCAAAATCGGCATACGGCATTAAGGGGCTTGTCAAAGTTCCCGAACTCAAAACCGGAGAACCTAACGACTTTATGACAAAGCTTTTTGCAACCGTTAAAACGAACATCGCCGCTGAACACGCTACGCTCAAGCCGCAGCAAGAAGCCTACGACAAAGCAATGGAAGCGGGGTTAATCTACATCGGCGCAATTAACACGCCAGAGGGCGCAACGAGCGCATGGGCAGAGCTAAAGAAAATTGAAAACTCTCTCACAAGTGAAAAGGAACTCAAGGCGGCGTTTGCGGCAAAGGTTAAGGATTTAAGCTATACATACGACAAAGAGAAGAAATGTTATGTCAGCGCAGCCGAATAAGTTTCTTGTAACGCAGAGCCTTTTAAGCGCTTGGCTTTGGTCGTACAAACTCGATAACGGATATGAGGATTTTCTCAAGACCTTGCACCGCGAACGAATACAGCCAACTAAAGCAATGCTTGACGGACAGAGATTTGAAAACGTGGTAAATGCCGTTGCAAAGGGCGCGTCAATCGAATCCACGCACGAATGGTACAAGCCCGTAACAGAGGTCGTGAGCTACGTTGCGGACGCGCAGCAACAAGTTAAGCTATCCCGCGACATATCAGTGCAAGGCATAAACTTCGTCATATACGGCGTTCTGGACTATCTCAAGCGCGGTGTTATCTATGATACCAAATACAGTAAAACTTATCACGTTGGAAAATACATCGCAAGCCCACAGCACCCTATGTACTTTGCACTTGTTCCGGAAGCATACCGCTTTGATTATCTTATATCTGACGGTGATTGGGTATACCGAGAAACGTACCGCCCCGAAGATATAGAGCCTATCGAGATAACAATTAAACACTTTATGGACTATTTGGATAGTCGAAAGCTGGTAGACACATTCTGCGAAAACTGGCGTTCAAAGTATTAAACAATAAAAAATTAGGAGGACATTACATATGTCAAATTGGAATGATTATCAGCCCGAAGAAACCGCAAGGGCACAAAAAGGCAAATATCGCGTTGAGATAGTCGATGCGGAGGAAACGGTCAGCAAGTCGAGCAATCTGCCGATGTTTGTAATCACGGTTAAGCCGAACCCAACAAGCATCAAAGTCAAGACCTACCTCGTAAAGAACGACAAATTCAATGCAAACGCAACAAAATTCTTTGATGCTTTTGGTATCAAGCGCGGTGATTTCAACTGTCTTGGCTGGATAGGCGCTATGGGCGCGGGAGATTTTGATACTGACGAAAACGGCTATCTCAACCTTAAGTGGTGGATATCCTCGAGCGAAGCTGCAAAGCTCCCCGAATGGGTGGGTGAGAAGCCGGAGCGCCAGACGATTACAGACCTCGCGGGAAATGACGAGCCAACACCGTTTGATGAACTGCCAGATTAAGGCGGTGCGACTTGGTAAAGTATCGCACAGATAAGGAAATCAACGAGCTTTTAAAGCAACTGACTATCATCTGCGATACCCGAGAGCAAGTAAACGGGCATATAACGGGGTATCTCGATTCAAAAAAGATACCCCACAAGCCCCGCAAACTCGACACGGGGGATTATAGCGCAATGATAGACGAGCAGACGCTTGAGCATGAAGTCGTGATTGAAAAGAAGAACTCCATTGACGAAATTGCCGGAAACTTCACCGCAGACCGACAACGCTTTGAGGACGAGTTTACCCGCGCAAAAGCGGAGGGGTTAAAGGTTTTTCTGGTTATCGAAAACTGTTCTTGGTCGGATATATTCCTACACAACTACCGCAGCAAGTTAGAGCCGAAAAGCCTAATAGCGTCTTTGCTGTCGTGGCAAGTACGTTTCAACATCACAATTTGCTTTTGTAAGCCGGAAGAAACGGGGCAGATAATTCACGGTATTTTATTCTATGCAGCAAGAGAAGCCTTGAAACGAGGTGAGTGAATGACCTACCAACAAAAACTCCGCAAATATAACGACTTCAAAGCAACATATATCCGCAATGGTATGTCTGGCGAAACTCTAACACAGGCGTTACGGAAACTTGCCGATAGGCTGAAAATATGAATGATTGTGATTTCAAGCAATACAAAAAGTTTGCGGATATTATTTGTAAATTAGTCACCATGCAAAATGCCGTTGACTGTTACGTGCCAAACGCCAAGCCGAGGTTTAATCGAATACCTTGCCCCATACATAACGGTGACGCATATAATCTGCATTTTAGCGAAAACGTGTATCATTGTTTTGCTTGTGGAACTGGAGGCAATGTTATCAGCTTTACGCGGCACATATTGAATCTCGACTTCTTTGAAGCTGTTGAAAGGCTAAACGCTGATTTTTGTTGCGGACTTCCGATTGACCGTAGACCAACTTTACGTGAACAACGCGATACCGAACGACGATACCGAGAAATAACCGCCGAACGAGAAAAACGTGATGCGGAGAAACAAGCATACAACGCACTGTACGGCTCTCTGTGGGGCGAGTACATTCGACTGGATAAACAACGCATGATGTACAGGCCAACAAGCGCAGAGGACGAGCTTAACCCCTTGTACATTGAAGCGGTAAGCAACATATCTAATGTTTGTTATCGCATTGATACTTTACTATAAGAAATACCACTTAGAAAGGTGGTGAAAAACCAAGTTGACCGAAGCTATATCAAAAAAGCTCGACGAGATACAGGACAATATTGCACTGGGTAGTTGGACTGTTGATGACCGCGGCGTTACGCAAGAAAAAGAAATATACAAAGGCGGCAAGGTTGTCGCTACCACAACCGAAGCGGCTTCACCAATTCCGATATTACCGACAGCATTGTTAGAAAACGTGGATAGCAACACCGAAAAGTTAGAGCTGTCATTTTACAAGCACAACCGTTGGCAAACACTCATAACGGAACGCTCCGTGACCGCTAACCGCAACAGCATAATCAAACTTGCCGACAGAGGTATTGAAGTCAATTCGGACAATGCGGGTATGCTTGTCAAGTACATAGCCGATGTTGTGGCATGGAGCTTGTATTGTCTACCGCATAAAGCCGCAAAGTCCGTTATGGGTTGGATAGATGGTGAATTCATGCCGTACACAGACAAGGTTGTGTTTGACGGTGACGACCAGTTTAAACACCTGTACAAAGCGTTGAGCGAAAAAGGCAGTCTCGCCGAATGGACGGAGTTTATTAAGCCTCTGCGAACAAACAAAGACTTGCGCTTGTGTATGGCCGCCTCATTCGCTTCACCATTAATTGAGTTGATAGGCGAGAATCCGTTTGTGTTTCATCTATGGGGCGGTACAGGCGCGGGCAAGACAATTGCGCTGATGATTGCTATGTCAATATGGGGAGACCCCTCAATGGGTAAAATGACACGAACAATGAACATGACGGCAAACTCAATGCTAACAACCGCGGCGTTTCTCCGCAACCTACCATTTGCGGGGGACGAGCTACAAACAATCAAATCGCGTTGGACAAACTACGACAACCTTATAATGTGCATCACAGAGGGCATAGACAGAGGGCGTATGTCGTATGACAAGGTAAATGAAGTCCGCGCGTGGAAATGTAGCTTCATCTTTTCAGGCGAAGAACCGTGCATTAAACAGGCGTCGGGCGGCGGTGCGAAAAACCGAGTAATCGAAGTTGAGTGCAAAGGCAAGCTAGTTGAAAACGGCAACCTCACAGCGAACTACGTTAGAACACATTATGGGTGCGCTGGAAAGCCGTACATAGACCATATTAAAACACTCAATGTCGCAGAGATATACAGCAGAATCTTTGCAGAGATATTATCCAGTACAGACACAACCGATAAACAAGCGGGTTCAATGGCCTTAATCCTTACCGCCGACAGCATAGCGTCAAAACTGTTCTGGACTGACGAACAACCGTTAACAATCGAGTGCGTTAAACAATACCTATGCAGTGCCGCCGAAGTTGACGTTACCGAGAGGGCTTATGAATATGTGTGCGGAGCAATTGCGGAAAATCGTTCCAACTTCTCCGAATCAGCAAAACAATCATGGGGCAACATCGAGGGTAATCACGTTTACATCAACAAAACCGTCCTGTCAAGAATCATGGACGAAGCAGGGTTTGACTTCGAATCGGTCAAAACCAAATGGGACGAAAAAGGATACATCGAGCGCAATAGTCAAGGGAGATATGCTTTTTACAAATCGATAAACGGTGTCAAGACTTCCTATGTTAAACTCTCGCAAAGTCGTTTTGAAGAAGATGTTGAACCGGACAAAGAACTACCATTCAACGATTAGGGGGCGATTACATGGCAACGCATTGTTACAAATGCAACCACGATTATAAAGAGTGTGCCGTTAGGAGTTGCCCCCACCCCGCGGTGCAAAAAAGATATGGTGACACTATTTGCCTTTACTGTTGCAGAGGTTGCAAACACGTTGAGAAATCACCATTCTGCGGAGGAATCAAATGCGGATACATAACAGAAGAAAAAGAGGGTGACATATGACAAACTTTAAACAGTGTAACCGTTGTGCTACCGATTGCGAACACCGCGGTGCAATTAGAGTGTGCGAGTGCGGTAAATATACAAAACTAGAACAAGCGGTACCCAAAGAAGCTGTACATCTTACAAAATGCACTTGTTGCGGTAAACGGTTTATTCTAAAACGCTCCAACGGTGAGAGTTAATGGGTAAGATAAAATTCGGCAAACACGAAAACGCTCTTTCGGGGATAGATGGGCTTGCCGTTGCAATTGTAGTACAAGCCACCGAAGATTGGCGGGCGTTATGCAAAGGTGGCGAAGAAACGAGCGAGTGCAATTTCATTGAGCTTGAGTGTTTCTTTGAGAATGAAGCAATAGGCTATCTTGAGGGAACAAATACAAGTGTAGAGAGAATACTTAAAATCCTGTTAAGCGAAAAAGCTGAATCGAAATATCTTGAAAAGCGCAGAGCCAAACAAGCCGTTGCACAAGCGAGAAAGCGAAAAAGAATGTTTTATTAAAATGCAACAAGAGCGAATGTTGGCAGGAAAATGAATAATAAGGAGAACTTAAATGGAACTAATAGCATTGCGAATTGTACTTACACTTATTTGCGTTTCGATACTTTTTATAAATATAAGGGTCGTTCCAACAAACAAAATTGAAGCTGTGTTCGGAATTGGGTCAAGTCTCATTCTTGGAGCTTGTTTCGCGGGAATCTGGCTTTGGTTTTAAAGGAATAATAAGCAAAAAGGCGGGAGCATAACACTCTCGCCTTTCTTTATTTTATGTATGCTATTCGGTTGCCGTTTTATTCTTTTGAGTTCCAAAGTAAAACCCCACAACAAGAACAAAAACCGTCATAAATTGGACTGGTGTAATTTCCCCAACAACAGCAAGATACGAAAAAACACCTGTCATTGTGAGTGTGACAATTGACTTTACATCAATCAGTTTTGCAAGTTTTGCAATCATATTTTTACCTCCGTTATTGTTACTTTATATCCCTTAGCTTCAAGTTCTGTTTTGATAGCTTCCGCTTTGGGTTTGTCTTTGAATGAACCGACTTGTGCGATGACACGATAAATTATTTCTGTTGGCTGTGTAGGTGTAGGCGCTGTGACAATAGGCGCATTCACAATATCCGCAAAGGGGAAGTTAATGCCAGGGCAAGCCGTTGCGTTCAGCTGACTGTGTCGTACGATTTTAGCAGTTGGATATTTCGGTTTGAGATACGCAATAAGAGCCTGCCCCGCTTCTTTCTGTACAAGTGGCATTTTCTCAACTTCAAAATTACCCTCAAAGCATATACCGATTGAAACCTCGTTGTAGTTGAGTGTGTGACCGCCCGCTGCGTTTTCCTCTCGTCCGTGGTAGATTGTGCCATCTTTACGGATATAGAAGTTGTAGCCTATTCCACGCCACCCTTTGCGTAAGTGTTCTGCGTGTATTTGTTCAGGCGTGAAGTTTCCTACTGCACCGACGTGATGTAAAACAATGTAATCCGTTTTCTTTCGGACTGTTGCGCCATACGCCCATTTGTAATTAGGCTGAATGATATTCAATGTATCATCTTCTTTCGGTTTTTCCGTTGTGGTTTTGTCGAGCTGAATGTAAACAAAGTTGCTGACTGTGCGTGTTGAGTAAATCGTTTCGGTTGGAGTTATGCACTGGCACGAACCACCGCAGTCATTGATAACACCGATTACACACCCCGCATTGAATAGCTTGTCTTGCGCTTGTTCTATCGTCATTGCGCCATTAGCGTTCGTGGTGCAGAGCACATAAATGTCACCGTTAGCCAAAACACCCCACGCTGTGCGCCCATGCAGATTTCCCATATCGGGGGGATAAATCATGTCAACCTTTTTGCCGTTTGTTATCGCCCAAACACACGAAAAGAAGTTGTCAAGGCTTGGCATATCGGTTGTAAGGGCGTAATGGGGCGGTTGACCGTTCTTCCACCCCATACCCTCATATCCCCATCGGTCATCTGCGAGGACTGAGCCGTTGATTTTAATGTCACAACACGGTTCAAGGTATGTTTTGCTTTTTGGCAAATTATCAAACAGTCCACCGTTGAAAAGGACAACATCTTCCCCAAGCAACGCCTTGACTTGTGCCATTGTGTATCGCGTTTTGCTGTTGTCAAATAGTCCGACTTTTAAAGGCTTGTATGTACCTGTCAACTAATCACCCTCATTCAAGTGGCTGTAATTTCTTTTTGCTTATTCTTGCTTCGGCGGTTGTCACACGAACACCCAAATTTGCAATAGCCGTGCCGTGCTCTGCAATTTCCGTTCCGTGCGTTGCAAGGATTTTTCCGTGGTCGTCTAAGGTGTTTTGAACGCATTTAATGTCGCCCGACACCGAAACTATTGCCGTTCCGATTGTGTCTAACTTTGTATTGACAACACCGCGCCATTCGCCATCGGCAGACACTTTCTTGTCGCGCCCACTTAACCAACCTGTTACGCCGATAATCGCTCCGATTACTCCAACCGCTATTCCTATTAAGGTCGATATATCCATAGTTTGTTTACTCCCCTCTATTTATCATTTTGGCATTGGATTTGCGGCAACAAATGCTTGCGACTTTTTAGACAGCTTGTCAATCGGTATCATTTGCCACGTTGTGAAGATGTCTGTTACGGCGGTAATTTGGTCTGCTGTGTAGCCGTTCATAGAAAGCCATTGAACGAAGTACGCTGCCTTAACCTGTGCCGAACCCGCGCCGTCCTCTGGTTTGACGTATTTTTCGTCAATTGTTTTGTCGATTTTGTCAAACGCTTCCATGATTGCAATTGTCTTTTCCGGAGCAACGCCGTATTGTGCAAGTGCGCCCGTAAACGGATTTTTGTCACTCGGATTGCCGTTCTGAATATTCCACAACTTGCCCTTGTCCTGCTGCGAAAGATTTGTTTGATTGATTGCTTGCGCGGCTTCAATCTGCGTAGTACTGTTGTTGACGTCTATCTTATCTAACTTAATCTTAAAGTCGATAAAGTCCGCAACATCAATTCCTGCCTGTTTTGCCTTATACGCTTTTTCGTAGTCACTCGACTTGTATGTGCCGCCTCTGCTTTCCACTATTTCGCGCTTTGCGGTATCTTCCGCAAAATTGACGGCATAGGTTAGCATGGCGTTCTTTTTGTCGTCGGGCAATGACGTGTATTCTTTGTTTGCCTCTAACTTTTTCAAGGTTGCGGCGGGAACGGTTTTCATCGTTGCGGAGAATTTCTCATATTCGCTTTTTGTGAGGTCGTATTGGTTGTCACCGTATTTAAAACTCCCAACATCTGTTTTGCTATAAATATCAAGCGCAGTTGCATCTGCGGCAGAGGTTTTATATAGTCCGTTTGCACTCGTTGCAATCTCGATACGTTTTTGCCTTAAAGCCTGTTGAAGCGCCGCCCCTGTAAGTGTGGTGTCGATGCCATACCCAGCGAGTGCGGATTTATCTTCTGCGGTAATGCTTCCAACGCCTGCGCGGAGAGATATTTTTGACAGCTCCGACATTTGCGTACTTGCTTTGGAAATTGCGGATTTCATCTTTTCCTCGATGGTGGTTTTGCCCGCGGTTGTGCTGTCGGTGATGTTCTTGTCGGTTGCCGCAGAAGTAATTTTGTCGTAATTGTCGTAAAAGTCCGATACCGCTTGATTACTAAACGAAGAATCGGTCACAAACTGCTTTTTAACTACGCTTCCAACATCACCGCCTTTGGTCGTTGCCGGCAATACAAAATCTGCAATAACACCCACGTATGAGTCGACCAGATAATCCATCTGCTTGGGTGAAATATCAACGCCCGCCCCATGAGCATATTTTGCAATAAACTTTGTGATTTCGCTTGTTTTTTCGTCGTACTGCAAATACTTAGACCGTCCGTCTTGTATCATGCTCTGCGGAACAATCGAACCACCCATAAAATTCTTGTTTGAGCCAAATGCGATTTTCAGAGCAGGAGTAGCGATATTGCTTGTTATCGGATTTGCAGGAGCGAAACTTGAAGCAAGGCTTGTACCATAACCTTTGAACGCATTATCTTCGCCTTGCGCAGCTCTCATTATTCTTTCTACAAGTGCGCCCATAAGTACACCGATTTCTCTCGCTCTTGGGATTTTGATAAACTCGCCGTTTCCAGATATTCCATCACCATGTCCAGAACCTATAGGTATACAATAATAACTGTCTTTGGTGAAGTTGGTTAACTCGTCGTAGTCCTCGTCGTCCTTATTAATCCAAGCCAGTAACAACGTAGGCGCAGTAATTGATATACCACCGCGAATAAGCATTGTTGCTAGTTTGCGAGGGCTATTAACGCTACGCACAAATTTGTCAAGTCCCTGTACTCCTGCGTTAAGGTATGCAACTCCGTTTCTGTCGAGAGCCTTTGTAACGTCGCCGCCTCTTGCAAAGTTGACAGTTACGTTATTGGAAGCATCGAGAGCTTTTTGAACATCACCAGTTCTGTTGAAAACTCTGTTAAACTCTGCAACTCTTGGCGCAGCCTCTGTGATGTTGTTAAACTTCTCAACGGTTTCAATTGGATGAAGTACGGCTTTTGTTGTTTCGGTTACGGCTTTACCCAACACGTTTGTTCCGAGAGTGTCAGACATTTTGTTAATCAGCGTGTCGCGCTTTCCGACTTTGGTTAGGTCAACGGCCGCCTTTTCAACATTTCCGGAATTGAAGAAGTTAGACATACCGCCGCCGACAGCTTGATAGCGCCGATAATTCAGACTGTTTGTCGCGACGTCTTTGCCCGCCTTTAACAAGCCGCCCGCAAACTTAAAGGGATTGCCCTCGCTTCCATAGGCGTAAGCGGTTGGAATATCCCTTGATATATTTCGAACCGCAAAGAACGGGTTTTTCTGCGTGATAAGATTTTTGAATCCTTGTGTTAAATTGGAAACAATAGGAATTGTCGTTGTGTTCTTAGGCAATCCCATCAACGCCTCCAAGAATGGTCTGTCGTTGATTTTGAGATATACCCTTTCTCCGTTTTCAAGAACGCTGACAATGTTATTTGTCATATGTCCTGCAACAGATTCTTTGCTTACGATTTCGGCATACTTTTTTAATCCCTCTGGATTTTTGCGAATGGAGTTCAGCATTTCTTGCCCAACTGCGTTATATCGAGCTGATTTAATCCGCATATTGACAAGGCTCATAATGTTTTCAACGGGATTGTTTAAATCTCTATCAGAACCAGTTGCTTTTTTAATTGGACTTTTTGGGTCAACGAACTGTCTTGTGACTTCTCTCGGTAAGCCCGTTTCCATATCGCTAAACTCGCGCTGTGTTGGAAAATAGCTCTTGTACTTTTCACGCAGTGAGGCATAACCGTCTTTTCCGATTAGCCCAGAATCAACCCCCCACGCTGTTTCAAACTTATCAATCCAGTTAACAACATCATCGCCGATTGTTTTATAGCTTGGATTTGCAGATTCAACATTTTGAACGTATTTCTGTGACATTTCAGAGGTATATGTAGGGTCGACATTGTTACCCTCTCTTGCGCGGTCGATGTTATGCCTTTGCGCCATATACTTCCAAAAGTCGGTTTCTTTGCCTTTTGGTATTTCTTCGACAACGCTTTTTAAAGATTTGTCGATTACGTTGCCTTTCATATCAACTAGATTTTCCGTGAAAACATAGTTGACAATACCGCCCGCATTACGAGTGTTCGAGGCAATAATTCCCGAATTGTCCTTAGCGTCCTTTGAAAATCTATCAGCTATTGGGCTTTGCGTGTCAACAACGCGAGCATAAGCGTTAGACAGCTTATCGGTGAGTGATGTTTTCGCCTTTTTTCCGTCCATTGCAACGCCAATACCCATTTCGGGTAGATTGTTCAAGTCAACTGTTTTAGGTGTAATATTGTTTGCTTGATTTGCAACATTTTTGTAAGTTTCGGTTAGAATGTTGTCGCTATTAGATTTGCTATCCGCAAGAGAAATATTTGTAGATTTCGCTTCTGGCACATTCCGTTGCGTTTTAAGCGGTGTTATAGTTTCAGAGGGTAACTTGACCTCATTTGCCGTAGAATTGATTGTAGGCGATCGTGTGAGCTGTTGTGCTATGTTCTGCGTTGGTTTGACAAGATTCGGCGCAATAGTATTCTGCACATTTGGAGCTGTGTTCTGCACGTTATTTGCTCCAGTTAATGCAGTAGATTGCACATTAGTGGAGGAAATATTGGTTTTATTTCCGATGTTGCCAATTGCGTTTCCACCTTGCATAAGTCCAGACAATCCAACGCCATATGCAAAATCAGTCATCATTTGGTTAAATGTTGCGTTTTGCGCATCAGGATTGTACATTGCTCTTTGTATGTAAGGCGTAATGTAATCTTGAAGTACATTTTCTCCACCCTCACCGATAGCGTCAATTGCAAAAGCAAGTGCTTTAGGATTGTTGACAAACTTTGCCATAATATTGTCGGTTAAACCTTTGCCAAACCCCGGAATACCGCCCGATATACCCTCAATTGCCGCCGATAACGCGCCTTGCACATTGCCATATGCGGTTGCCTGTTGAGCTGTTGCGCCCTCATCATATGCCTGTTGAGCCGACATACCGCCCTGAGTTGCAGCAATCGGAAGCTTTGAAGCAATTGCAGAAGATATTCCCTCTGCGGTTTTTAATGCTTTTGTTGCTGCGATGGTAGGCATCAGATTTCCCGCCATATCCCAAACTTCGCCAGTAATGTTTGACGACCAGTTTTTGTTGTCGCCAACTTTGTCTGATATGCCTTGACGCATTGCTCCTGCGATATTGTTGTCATAAACATACTTTGCACCCTCGTCAAACCACCTTGAAACAGCGTTAGGGTGTGTCCCGCCAAGAGAGGCAATAGTTGAGCCGACATTATTAAGACCGCCGACAACAAAATCTGTTGCACCCTCTACGGCGCTAACCGCACCAGTTAAACCCCTTGCAACGTCATAGCGCAAACCCGTCAACGGAGTATTCGCCTTGTTGCCAGAAAGCGCGCCACCGAGAGCATAAGCCGCTTTTTCAAGGTCTGTATCGGTCAACTTGTTCTGAACGGGCTGTAACAGTGGAGCTTTATTTTCAACAACCTGTTTAGTTGTGTCAAATACCGCTTTGGGACTATTATCAAACTTAATGCCGAGCTGTGCCATTTTCTCCGCGGAAGTAGGAACGGCAATAGGCTTGTAGTCTGTACCCGTGTTCGTCTTTACGCCTGCCGTTTTGCCTGTTGACAATGCGGTCATAAGCGAAGTTGGTTTAACAGTTTTGGGTGTAATTGTTTTCGGAGTAGTGGCAGTCTGTTTTGTCTTTGGGCTTGTTGCAGGTTTAATGTTGTTTGTAGCCACATAGTCCGATAACTTGCCTGTCGATTTCGCAGTAACCACCGCGGAGGTTTGCGTATTCGTTTTTTGAGAATTTGCATATTCTGATAATTTCACGCGTTACCTCCCGTTAGTGTCTCGTTGCCCTCAAATATGTTTGATAGTCGTCGGCGGTTATTTTACCTGCGTCAAGCGCCTGCTTTGCGATTGCGACTATTTGTGTGCCTGAATAGCCGCCTGTCAGCATAGATTCAATGTCGGCTGAAACTTCGGCGGTTGTCATGCTTGCGCCGGGGTTTCCAAACGGATTATTGTTATTATTATTGTTGTTATTGTTGTTGTTATCGTTACCGCTTGTGGAACTATTGTTTTTTGCATCATACCGCGTCTGCTCCAACGCCTTTGCTTCAAGGTCGAGCACTTTTTGATTTCTCGCGGCTTTCAAAATCTGCGCTTTCCAATCGTTCGATGGGTCGCCGTCACCAAGCACATTATTAATCTCCGCTTGATAGTTATCGTAATACGCCATGCTGTTTTTGGAATAATCCGACTTCTCCGTAGCAAGTGCGTTAGCCGTATTTGTCCGATAGTTGTCAATTATGCTTGTCTTTGCGTTCTGCAATGCGAGAGCCTTTGAAGCGTCAACCTGTGTCAGCGCGTTTGCCCTCGATGTATCAAGGTTAGCCATTCTGTCAGATACAAACGATGACCTCGCCATGCCGCGCGATAATGCGTCATTGTTTGCGTTTTGCTTTGCGGTGTCGTATGAAGTGTTAAGATTAGCTTTCTGCGTTTCATAGCCCGTGCCGAGCTGATTGTTTGCCATCACACCCGCCGCAGAATTCAGCTCTGAATCAGTTGCATACTTGCCATACTTTGTGAGGTCGGAAGCCATCTTTTCTGTGCGTGAGCCAGTATTAGCGTCAATCTGCGCCTGTATCGCCGCTTTTGTGTTTGTGTCTGTTGCGGCGGCAAGTGCTTTTTGTAACTCTGCGTTTTTTGCGGAATAATCTGTATTTACATCATAAGCCATGTGTTAGACCTCCTTTGTTTGCTAAAGTTTTTAATCATTGGACTAAGTGGGCGTGACCGTCCAACCTTTTGCGGTTGCAATTGATTTTGTGCTAGTTGCCTGTCCCGTACAGCCGGTAACATTTATAGTTTTGCCTGTTACTGTTGGCAGATTGGTATAAATTGCATCTAACTGTGCCGCAGATAACGTGTTATATTGCAAATCCATCGTGGGATTTGTCCCATTTAAAAGACTACTTGCGTGCATTGTGACAGTTGCGAGTTTATTCAATTTTCCAGAAGCGCCTTTGGCTGTTAACACCGTCATTTTTGCGGCGGAAAAGTTAATCTCTGTCAATTGTTCGCAGTTTGTGAACGCATCTGAAAACGAAACCGATGTCGCATCTCTGGCAAAGTTTGTTGCCATTATTGCAGTAAGAGAATAACAGGAGCTAAACATGGACGAAGCGTTAGTAACAGCAACCATTCCACTAACATCAACTGATTGAAGAGAGAGACAGGAGTTAAACATGGACGAAGCAGTAGTAACGGCAACCATTCCACTAACATCAACTGATTGAAGAGAGTTACAACTCTGGAACATAGATGTGGCGGTAGTAACAGCAACCATTCCACTAACATCAACTGATTGAAGAGCGGGGCTGTTGTAAAACATTTGTGTGGCGGTAGTAACAGCAACCATTCCACTAACATCAACTGATTGAAGAGAGTTACAACTCTGGAACATAGATGTGGCGGTAGTAACAGCAACCATTCCACTAACATCAACTGATTGAAGAGAGTTACAACTCTGGAACATAGATGTGGCGGTAGTAACAGCAACCATTCCACTAACATCAACTGATTGAAGAGAGTTACAACTCTGGAACATAGATGTGGCGGTAGTAACAGCAACCATTCCACTAACATCAACTGATTGAAGAGAGTTA